>ERZ838399.7-NODE-7-length-260660-cov-13.896744_pt1 | contig 260660 bp, 241 predicted proteins | sample MGYA00519683_ERZ838399 | MGnify/ENA primary metagenome ERZ838399 (study PRJEB31850, sample SAMEA3708833) | human gut metagenome | biome: human gut; feature: human-associated habitat; material: faeces | place: China | collected 2014 ...
TACAAAAAAAGAGAGCTGAGTAAAGCATTTTTTTAATGCTACTCAGCTTTTTTTATTATAAAAAATTATTTAGGTTCAAAAATAAAGTCTTTCGTAAAATAAACTTTAATATTTTTGTTTTTATAGTATATAGGATGAAATTTCCACTGCTTTAAAGCTTTCTCTACCTCTTTATCAAAGCCAAATTTTTCATGGGAGTTGATAATATTGATTTTTTCAACTTCACCTTTTAATCCAACTAAAAATCTAGCAGTTATAACCACTTTCTTTTTATATCTAATCCTTTCAGCTTGTACAGGATAGTCAGGGTCAACTTGTTTAAGTATCTTATATTCAATACCTTCAGATGAAGCAGCAGTAAAAATTCCATCTTTACCGATACTAAAATTACCACTAGCTAAAATCTCTTGTTCAGCAGTAGGAGTAGAGGGAACTTTTTCTGTGTTAGGGGTAGTTTTAGGAGGAATAGGTTCAGCCTTTTTTTCCTCTATTTTTTTCTTTTCAACTTTTTTCTTTTTATCTTTTATCTTACTTTTAATATCAGGTTTTATAATCTCTTTTTTAGGTGGCTCTATTTTTTTAGGCTCAGGTTTTTTCTCTTCTTTAGGAGCAGGTGGAGTAATCTCTTTTTTTACTACAACTGTTTCCTTTCTAATAACTGGGCTTTTTATCTTTACAGATATAGGAGCACTATTACTTTTTAGAGAGACAGGAGCATCACCTTTTACTCCTCTTTCTCTGACTATAAAAAGAGAAAGATGAAAAACTAGAGCTAGTAGGAAAAAATAGAGTATGTTATCTTTTTTACTCATAGAAGTTTATTCCTAAATTTTCTACACCAGCATTTTTTACTTTAGAAACTGTATCCATAATAACCTGATATTTTAATTCTTTATCTCCAGAGATAGTGACCTCTTTTACTCCTTGTAATAAAGCTCCAAGATTTTCTATCTCAATTGGGTTTGTTTGTCCATCTTTGTTTATAAAGTATTTTCCATTTTTATCTATAATAATCTCTATACTTTTATTATCTTGGTTGGTATTTTCAACGTTGGCACTTGGCAAATCTATATCAATATTTCCATATTTGTTGAATGTTGTAGAAACCATAAAGAAGATAATTAGTAGAAAAACTATATCGATAAATGGAGTCATATCCATAGGGGTAATCCCTCTTTTTTTTCTGAATCTTCCCATACTATCACCTATTTTTTACCAGTTAAGATATTTATAATTATAGTAGTGATTTTGTCAATATCTCCTTCAGCATTCTCTATTTTTTTAGAAAATATGTTATAGGCAAATATAGTAGGGATAGCAATGATTAATCCGCTAGCAGTTGTAATAAGAGCTTCTGATATTCCACCAGCAACAATAGTAGGATCTCCAGCACCAAATGTAGCCAAATTTTTAAAAGCTTTAATCATACCCGTAACTGTTCCTAGTAAACCAACCATAGTAGCCATATTTCCTATAAGTCCAAGAAGGTGTAATCTTCTTTCAAGAGAACTTATCTCATCAAAGGCTATCTCTTTTAAAAGTTGGTCATAGTAGTGGAAATCCATATTTTTTTCACAACGAGTTAGAAAACCTTTTACTACATATCCAACAGAGTTTTTTTCCTTCTCACAGATAGAGATAGCTCCATCAATATTTCCATTTTGTACCTCTTTAATTATATCTTTCTCAAAGTTTCTATTATGAGTGCCTTCCTTTTTAAAAAAGAAAAAAGCTCTATCTAAAATAATAGTTAAAGCAGTGATAGACATTAGTAGTAATACCCACATTAATGGTCCTCCAGCATTCATATAATACATCATAATAACTTATCCTCCTTAAAATATTTATATCTAAAATTTAGTTTTACAAAGTAATTGTTAAAAAATATAGGATACCTAAAAAGATATCCTATAAAATGATACTATTAATTTTAAAAAAAGTCAAGTTCAAAAAATTTATAAATTATATATTTTGTATAGCAAATTAAAAAGTATGCCCTAAATATAATTCAAATAGTGGAGAAGAGTTATCAATGTTATTAGAAATCATAAAAGTAATAGGTCCTAAGAATGTATCCCAACCAATTCCACCACCATATCCATATTTTTTATCTTTCCAAATCTCTGATTTTTTTTGGAAAGAGAGGTCGGCATCTGAGTATGTAATTACATTGTATTTAGTTAGTAGATATAGTGTTTCAGAAAGATTATATTTCAATCCAAAAGTTCCTATATAAAATTCATCAGCATATCTACCCATAACAGGGAGTCCTGTAAAAGCATAACTTATTTCAGAATTTTTATCCCCCCCTATTCTAAATAATTTATTGTTTTCTAAACCTTCGCCTGATACTTTTCCTAAGCTACCTCCCAATGAGAAGGAAAGTTTTTTAGTAAGAGGAAAGTTCAAAGATAATACTCCTGAAAATCCACTATAATTCTCTTGTTTTTTAAGCTCTTCTCCTGTGAAAGAGATTAAGAAAAGAGATGTTCCCTTAGAAGGAAAAGCTTTATTATCTAAAGTATCTAAATAGAGAAAAGGTTTTAGAAAAGCAAACTGCTTATTTCCTTTAAAATCAGTATATGTTTTATCCCCTTCGTAGTAATTAGTTTGATAGTTTTCATAACCTAATTCAAATCCAGAAACAACACTATTAGAAAATGTACTTCCTATAACAAATTTACTAGTAAATATCTCGCTTTTATATGTAGAGATTTTATCTCCATCTTTATAGATAAAATAAGGAAAATTTTTATATCCTAAGTCCAATGAACCGAGTAATTTAAAATTACCCATCTCATAGAAAGAGACTGTATTGAGTGTAACTTTTGGATATTTTGATACTTCAGCTGTAAGAGTATAGTTTTGTGTCCAAATTCCAAAGTTAGGAACAGTAGTAGATATTTTTACAGAAGCTCCATAGTCTGAGATATAGTTAAGAGAAGTACCTACATTGATACTATCTTTTTCTTTTATTGTAAAAGTAATCTCTTTTTCATTTACTTCATAATAAACCTTTTCTATATATGGGATAGCATAGATTTTTTTTACCCAAAGCTCAATCTCATCTTTGTTGTAGATACCATTATCTTTTTTAGGAACTAGATTCATTACTTTTTTTTCAGTGAGGATAGAGTTTCCTACCAATTTTATATTTGAAATCTTAAAGTTATTCTCTTCAAGTTTTCTATTTTTTTGTTCATTGAACTCTTTATTATAAGAGAGATTTTTTAATAGGTAATCAAATTTTAATGCAGCTTCCTCTCCCTCTTGAACTAAACTGTTTAAATTAGAGAAATCAATGGTATTGTGCTCTTTTACATTGGGAACAATAAGTATATCAGCTATTTTCTTTTGGAATTTTACATTTTTATTTCCATTATAAGTAGAGATTTTATCAAGAACTGCTACTACATTGGAGTTATTTCCAATTTCAGAGGGATTAGCTCCAATATCTACAGCAATTACTATATCTGCTCCCATCTCAATAGCAGTATCTACAGGAAGATTATTAGTAACTCCACCATCGACATAGAAATTATCTCCATCTTGTACAGGTTCTAAAAAACTTGGGATAGCCATACTCTTAAAAGTGGCAAGGGCTAAATCTCCATTGTTGACTATTACTTCCTCTCCAGTATTTAGATTTGTGGTAATAGCTCTGTATGGAATAGGGAGATTATCAAAGTTTTTAATATTTTCAGCTCTACTAAAAATATTTTTTAACTGAAGATAGATATACTCTCCATTTAAAAATCCCATAGGCAAAGATAGATTCATATTTTTATCAATATTGACTTTAAAAGGGTATTTTTCACTTGCAAATTTGTCTTCAATGGTTCTTAAAGTCCTATCTTTATTATTATTCATAAGAGCAAAAAAGTTCATTTCAAGAATAGTTTTTTCTATCTCATCAGGGGAGTATCCTACTGAGTACATAGCACCTATAATACTCCCTGCACTTGTTCCCACAATAAAGTCCACAGGGATTTTATACTCCTCTAGAATTTTTAGAACTCCAATATGTGCAGCTCCTTTTGCTCCACCACCACTTAAAACTAGAGCAATCTTAGGACGAGAGTTAAACTCTCCATCAAGAATTTTATCAGAACTACTTTTAGAAATTTTTTCTTTGAGATTTTCCAATCTCTCCTTTTTCTCCATAAGCATATTTATCTCTTGATTTATAGCATCTATTCTCTGCTCTTTACTCTGATATTCCTGTGAGAATATTGAGAGAGATAGGCAGAGGAAAAGTAAAATTTTATAAAACATATAACCTCCTCAAAATATTAATAGATAATTCTCAATAAATATGTTAATATTATATCATATAGAAATTGAACTAGTAAGTCTAATTTTATGAAGGGAGAGAAATGAAACAGAGAAATAAAAGTATGATAGTTCGTTTTAAGATACTTCAAGTAGCTTTAAATGAATTTGCAAATTATAGCTATGAGAAATCTTCTATCAATAGAATATGTACAGAAGGTAATATTTCTAAGGGAGTGATGTATCATCATTTTAAAGATAAAGATGAGCTTTATCTCCTATGTATAAGTTATTGTTATGACACTATGTTAGACTACTATAAAAATAGATTAAAAGAGATAGAAGATTGGAGAGAGGAGATAAAAAGTTTTTTAGATATTAGATATCATTTTTTTAGAGAGTATCCTCTTTTACAAAAGATATTTTTTAATACCTTATTTAAGATGCCAGAGCATTTAAAAACAGAGATAAAAAAGATAACTAAAAGATTAGATGATTTAAACTATGATTTTTCTATGAAAATCTTAAAAAAAATAAAAATTAGACACGGATTAAAGCCAGAGGAGGTTATATTTTTATTAGATGTTATTCAAAATATGCTCAATGAAAAATTTTATGGTAAAGCTCAAGGAGGCGAGGAAATAGAAGAACTTTCTCAAGAGTATAACAAAACAACAGAGAAGTGGATAGATATAATGTTATATGGAATACTTGAAACAGAATAAATTAGACTTATAGGTCTAAAAAGGAGAGGAACTATGAAACTAAAAAGTTTAATAATTTTTCTTTCTCTAGTTATAGTTGGGTGTAATAATACTCAAGTAAAGGAGGAAAAATTTGTAACGGCACAAGAGGAGAGAGAGTATTTGGAAAAATATGGAAATACTTTATCTTTAGAGGAGACTCTTGAAATAGCAAAAGAGAGAAATTTAGATTTGAGAATAAAGGAGCTAGAAAGAGAGATAGCTACTTTAGATAAAAAGATAGCCTTTGGAAACTTTTTACCATCTATAACTTTAGGAGGAAGTTATACAAGGTTAGATGATAATATTAATATAGAGATGGGATTAAATTTGCCTCAACTTCCACCACAAATACCAATAAAATTCCCATCTTCATTGGAAACTAAGCTTATAGATGAGAGCTTTTATACTACTGGTGTAGTTGCACAGATACCTATATTTGTTCCATCTACTTGGTACTTATATAGTGCTAGAAAAAAGGGAGAGGATATCAGTAAATTAGCTGAGAGTTTTGCTGATAAGATGTTACAGCTTCAAGTAATGAGTGAGTATTTTTATATACTAGCTTTGGAAACTGAAAGAGATACCCTTATAAATAATTTGAAATCTTCACAGGAACTAGAGAAGAAAGTGGAAACTTCTTTAAAGGTAGAGGGAGTATTAGAGTGGGAATTACAAAAGGTACAAGCTCTAGTAGAGAGTCAAAAGATAGCTCTAAATAAAAATGAGAGAGATTTAAAAATAGCAAAAATGAATTTAAAAAGAACTCTTAATCTAAACTTACAAGAGGATATAAAGTTGGAGAGTATTGAGAGTGTAGAGGTAGAATTACCTACTTTGGAAGATTGTATATATAATGCTCTCAATGGAAATGAGATTTTACAGATAACAGAAAAGGGAAAAGAGATAAATGAGGATTTAAAGAAAATTGCTATAACTAATTTTTTACCTAAGATAGTTTTAGGTGGAGGATATATAAATAATAGTAACCAGACTTTAGCTGACCCTGATTTTCTTTTTGGAAATGTAACAGGAGTGATTTCCATATTCAATGGATTTAAAAATGTTAATGAGTATAAAAAAGTTGTAAGAAGAGAAAAAATTGGAGAGCTTACTTTAGAAAAGCAGTTTATGACTACTGTATTAGAGGTAACTAAGGCTTATGAAAATGTAAAGACTACTCAAGAACTATGGAGAATGGCAAGATTAAACTATGAAGCAGAGATAGGTAAGCTAAATCAGAGAAAAGTGGAGAGAAGAGTAGAGATGATAGGAGACGAGGAGTATTACAAAGCATTGGCTGAGTATAATGAAGCTCTCAGTCTAAAAGAGAAGGTACAGTATCAATATGAAATGGCTTTAGGAGCACTTAGTATAGCTATGGGTAAAGCACCATTTAGAGGAGGAAATTAGGGTTATGAAATTAAAAATTATGATATTTATATTAGGAGTTGCACTATTAGGATGTGAAAAAGAGGTAAAAGAGGTAATTAGACCTGTACAGACAGAGGTAGTGTCATCTCTTCCACAAAAGTTGTATTTAGAATATCCAGCTATTGTAATTTCAGAAAATGAAACATTACTGTCATTTAGAGTGGCAGGGGCTATTGAAAAAATGGAAGTAGAGATTGGAAGCTTTGTAAAAAAAGGCGATGTGATAGCTAGAATGGATAAAAGAGATTATGAAGTTCAGCTAAAAGCCTTTGAAAATAAGAGTAAGGTAGCAAAAGGAGCTTACGAATCAGCTAAGGCTGTAGCTGAAAATGCTAGAAAGCAATATCAAAGAGTGGAAACTCTTTATAAAGAGAAGGCTATTCCTAAGAAAAGTTATGATGAGGCATTAGCTGGAGTAAAATCTGCAAGTGCTGGAGAGTTAGCTATGTTGTCTCAATATCAAGAGGCTTTACAAGGAGTGGAGAATTGTAAAAACCAATTGAAAGATACAGAGTTGAAAGCTCCTTATGATGGATATATAAGTAAAAAAATAATGGGAGAGGGAAGTGTTGTAGGAGCTGGAATACCTGTTGTAGCAATATCCTCTGAAAGTAGTAAGCAAGTGAGAATAAATGTATCTGAAAGAGATATAAAGGGAATAGAAAGTGGAGTAGGAGAGTTTATTATTGATAATAAGCATTATAAACTACAAGTAGCTGAGATAGGAAAAGTAATGAGTGTTGGAAAGATGACTTACCCTGTAACTTTTAACTTTATAGAAAATAGTAGTGATATTTTAGTAGATACAATGGGAATGGTAAAATTAGAGAGTGATACTCAGGAGAGAGATGAGGTAACTATTCCAGTAGAGGCAATCTTTGAGAGAGATGGAAAGAGTAGAGTTTGGGTATACTCAGATGGAAAAGTTGTAAGTAAAGAGGTAGAGATGGTAGCTCCATATGATAATGGTAAGATAATCATATCAGGAGTAGAAGTAGGAGAGAAGGTTGTAACTAGAGGAGTACACGAGTTGAGTGAAGAGCAGAAAGTAAAGGAGTTACAACCATTTACTGAGACAAATGTTGGAAAAATATTATAGGAGGAGAATATGAAATTTATAGATTACTCGATAAAAAATACAGTAGTTGTAAGATTTTTAGTTTTTCTCTTGATAATAGGAGGAATATTTTCCTACAACAAATTGGGTAAATTAGAGGACCCAGAATTTAAGATAAAGGAAGCTTTGGTAATAACACTTTATCCAGAAGCTGATGCACATACAGTGGAGTTACAGGTAACAGATAAAATCGAGGAGGCAGTGAATAAGTTACCTAACATAGACTATATTCAATCTGTATCTAAACCTGGGTATTCAGAGGTAAAGATAAAGTTAGATGAGGGTATTCCTGCTGATGAGGTGGAGCAATACTGGGATAATCTAAGAAAAAAAGTAAATGATGCTAAGTTGTCTCTTCCATTGGGGACACTACCATCTATTGTTTTAGATGACTATGGTTCTGTATATGGTATGTTTCTAGCTGTAACTAGTGATGGGTATACACATTCAGAGCTACAAAAATATACTGAATATATTACAAAGGAGTTAAACTCTATATCAGGAATTACTCAAGTAGCTATTTTTGGAAAGACAAGTGATGCCATTAATGTAATAATAGATAGAGAAAAGATTAACTCTATGGGACTTAATACAAAACTTATAGCTACTACTCTGCTTAGTGAAAATCTAATTTCAGGAGGAGGGGTAGTAGACTATGGAAATCTAAGAGTTCCTATAAGATTAAATAATGAAGTAAAATCTTTAAAAGATTTAGAAAACTTAGTGGTATTTTCTAAAAAACTACCTGATGGAAGTAATCAGATAGTGAGATTAGCAGATGTAGCTACTATAAAAGAGGGGTATGTAGAACCAATTACTCAAAAAATGTATTTCAACAATAAGATGGCTATGGGTATATCTCTATCTCCAGAAAAGGGAACAAATGTTGTAAAAACTGGAGAGGAGATAGATAGAAAAATAGAAGAGATAAAGGAAAAACTTCCAGTGGGGATAAATATAGAGAAGGTATATTATCAACCAGATTTAGTAACTTCTGCAATAGATAATTTTGTAATCAATTTAATATTATCAGTAATTACAGTAGTAGGAGTACTACTTTTCACTATGGGTATGAGAAGTGGACTTATAATAGGAAGTGGGCTTGTTCTTTCAATTCTAGGAACACTTATCTTTATGTATGGAATGAAAATAGATATGCAAAGGGTATCTTTAGGTTCATTTATAATAGCTATGGGAATGTTAGTAGATAACTCCATAGTTATAGTAGATGGTGTCCTTGTAAGAAGAAGTAAAGGAATGGCAATGGAAGAAGCGCTAAAGGAGTCTACGTATAAGCCAGCTATTCCACTATTGGGAGCTACTTTAATAGCAGCTATAGCATTTTTACCAGGGGCAATTATGCCTACATATGTAGGGGAATATGTGAGCTCATCTTTTTGGGTAATAGGAATATCTCTTCTACTTAGTTGGGTACTATGTCTTACTCAGACACCAGTATATTGTAAACTCTATCTTGAAGGTGGAAAGGTTCCTGAAGAAAGTGAAAGAGAGAAAAAATTCTATGAGAAAGCTAAGAGATTTTTAATTACACTTTTAAATAGAAGAAAGATTGTACTTACTATATTGATAGGAGCTTTTTTAGGAAGTTGTTTACTATTTTTAGCTATACCTAAAACATTTTTCCCTGATTCGGATAAAAAGGGATTTACTATTAATATGTGGGCACCAGAGGGAAGTAAGACTGAGATAATAGGGGAAGCTAGTAAAAAGTTAAAAGATTATCTTTTACAAGATGAGGGAGTGGTAAATATAACTACTACCATAGGGGCTTCTCCATCAAGATATTACACAGCTACTATCCCAGAGATGCCTAACCCATCTTTTGCTCAGCTTATATTAAATGTAAAAAAAGTAAAAGATGTAGAGAGAGTGGGAGCAAAGGCAGTAGACTTTGCCAATGAAAATATAGCTGGAGTAACTGTAAGTGTAAAAAAATATCCTAATGGAGTACCAGCACAATATCCAATAGAGATAGCTTTTTCGGGACCAGACCCACAAGTACTTAGAAATTTGGCTCAAGAGGCTATGAATATAATGAAAACTTCTCCAAGAGCTTTAAATGTAAAAAATAACTGGAGAAATAAGTTACTTGCTTGGGAAGCAGACTACTCTCAAGCAAAGGGAAGAAGAGCTAATATCTCTCCACTGGATTTAGGAACAGGACTTATGAGAAGTGGAGAGGGAATGCCAATAGGTAAGATAAAACAAGATGATAAACAGGTTACTGTTTTATTAAAAGAGAAGGGAAATGAAGAGAAAAACCAATTAACTAATATAGAGCAAACTCCAATCTGGGGATTGAGTTTAGAAGCACAACCACTATCTTCTGTAACTAATGGAGGAGAATTTGTATTTGAAGAGGGACAGGTATGGAGAAGAGATAGAGTGAGAACTATAACTGTTCAGTGTGATGTACCAGTGGGGGTGGCAGCTGAAGATGTAAGAAAAGAGTTTAAGAATAGGATAGAAAAGATGGAGTTACCAAAAGGGTATAGTATGAAATGGTTGGGAGAGGCTTATGAACAGGAAAAAAATAATATGGCAATAGCTATGGCTACACCAGTACCAGCAATACTTATGCTTATAATCTGTGTTTTACTTTTTGCTAATATAAAGACTCCTATACTTATAGCAATAACTTTACCATTAGCTATGATAGGAATAGCACCAGGACTTGCTATCACAGGAAAAAGCTTTGGATTTATGTCAATAATAGGAGCTCTTTCATTGACAGGAATGATGATAAAAAATGTAATTGTTATGATGGATGAGATTAACTATGAGATAGATGTACTTAAGAAAGATAGATTTATAGCCTTAGTAGATTCTGCTGTAAGCAGAATAAGATCAGTAGGACTAGCAGCTCTTACTACAATATTTGGAATGATACCACTATTATGGGATCCACTTTATGGAGATATGGCAGCTACTATAATCTTTGGATTATTTGCTTCAACTATGCTTACACTATTTATTTTCCCAGTAATCTATGGTACTGTTAATAAGATTTATCCTAAAGAGAGTTAAGAAAAAATAACTAGGAAAAAGATACCTAGGTATTAAAAGATTCCTACCCTAGTAATAAAAAAATGGGGAGGGTATTCACAAAAAAATTCCTATCCTATTCGTGAAAAGAAGAAGTATAATAATATAAATATAATAATACAAGATAAATAATAATTATATATAGTGAAGTATTGAGAAAATTTTCATATAAAAGTATAGTTAAATTAATTTATATAAAGAAGTTATTTTTATAAGAGGAATATTAAAAAAAATATGCTATAATAAATAGAATGATAAAATTTTTTGAAAGGAAATTTAGAGATGGCACTTTTACAAGTTAATGATTTATATATGGGATTTTCAGGGGAAACACTATTTAAAAATATAAGTTTCTCGGTAGATGAAAAGGATAAGATAGGAATAATAGGAATAAATGGAGCAGGAAAATCTACTCTAATAAAGATACTTTTAGGGCTGGAATATGATGAGGTAGACCCTGCTACAAATCAGAGAGGAACTATTGCTAAAAAAGGTGGATTAAAAATAGGATACCTTTCTCAAAATCCAAATTTAAATAAAGAGAATACCGTATTTGAAGAGCTAATGACTGTATTTGATAATCTTAGACAGGACTACCATAGAATACAGGAGCTAAATATAATCTTAGCTGAAAATTTAGATGACTTTGATAAGACTATGGAAGAGCTAGGAAAGATTACAGCTAGATATGAGCAAAATGAGGGATATGCTGTTGAGTATAAGGTTAAACAGATTTTAAATGGACTTAGTTTAGCAGAGAGCCTCTGGAATAATAAGGTTGGAGATTTATCTGGAGGACAGATGTCAAGGGTAGCTCTAGGAAAAATCCTACTTGAAGAGCCAGAGCTTCTAATATTAGACGAGCCAACTAACCACTTGGATTTGAATGCAATAGAGTGGCTTGAAAAGATGCTAAAAGACTATAAAAAAGCTGTAATGGTAATTTCCCATGACGTATATTTCTTAGATAATGTGGTAAATAGAATTTTTGAGATGGAAGGAAAAACTCTTAAAACTTACAATGGAAACTATACAGACTATACTATTCAAAAGGAAGCCTATATTACAGGAGCTGTAAAAGCTTTTGATAAAGAGCAAGATAAGATAAGAAAGATGGAAGAGTTTATCAGAAGGTATAAGGCAGGAGTAAAATCTAAACAGGCTAGAGGAAGAGAAAAGATTTTGAACAGAATGGAGAAGATGGAAAATCCTGTAATCAGTAGAAAAAATATGAAGCTAAAATTTGAAACTGACTTGACAAGTGTAGATTTAGTATTGAGAATAAAGGATTTATCTAAATCTTTTGATGGGCAAAAAATATTTTCAAATATAAACTTAGATGTTTATAGAGGAGATAGAATAGGAATAATAGGAAAGAACGGAGTAGGAAAATCTACACTATTAAAGATAGTAAACTCACTAGAAACTGCTTCTAGTGGAGAGTTTAAAATAGGAGATAGAGTAAAGATAGGTTACTATGACCAAAACCACCAAGGACTAAATCTAAATAGAACTATCATAGAGGAACTTATGTATAACTTTACACTAAGTGAGGAGCAAGCAAGAAATATCTGTGGTGGATTTTTATTTAGTGAAGATGATGTATATAAGGAGATAAAAAGTTTAAGTGGAGGAGAGAAGGCTAGAGTTGCTTTTATGAAACTTATGCTAGAAAAACCAAACTTCTTAATACTAGACGAGCCGACTAACCACTTAGATATCTACTCTAGAGAGATATTAGAGGAGGCACTTGAGGATTATACAGGAACTATCTTAGTTGTATCCCACGATAGAAATTTCTTAGACTGTGTTGTAAATAGTATCTATGAGATAAAAAAAGATGGAGCTGTTATGTTCAAAGGAGATTATAATAGCTACTTACAACAGAGAGATAATATAAAGGCGAAAGATGAGAGTAAGGATAAGGCTGTACTTAGCTACGAGGAGCAAAAGAAAAATAAAAATAGAATCTCATCTCTTGAGAAAAAAATAGTAAAAGCTGAAGAGACTCTTGCTAAGCTGGAAGAGAAGAAAGCTCTAAAAGAGGGAGAGTATAATGAGGCAGGAAGAGTAAATGACTTAGATAAACTTCTTACTATTCAAAAGGAACTAGAAGATTTTGATATGGAGATAATGACAATGATGGAAGAGTGGGAGAGTTTAGAAGAGGAATTGAAAGAGTTAAAAGAGAGTATTTAGAGAGAAGAGTAAAATCTTCTCTTTTTTAATATGATGAAAAAGCAAAAAATATAGTATAATATTAATAAGTAAAAAGGAGATGGTAAAGATGAGAAAATATATATTATTAGGAATTTTATCAGTAGTATTAATTGGGTGTAGTAATACTTCTTCTAAAATAGAATTGACACCATCAGAAATAAGAGAAGTAGAAAATAATCAAAATGAAATAGCAGGAATATTGATAAAAAAGGCAATATTAAAAGATATGAATGGATATAAATATGATAGAGAAGAAAAAGAAGCTTTAGATGAAGCTAAAGAAAATTTAGAAATAGAATTTTATTTGAATAGGTTAGCTACTAAAAGAGCAAAAGTAACAGATGAACAAGTGATAAATATATATGAAGCAAATAAAGTTCAATTGAAAAATATATCACCTGAGATAGCTCTTCCGCAGATAAAAGAGCAATTATTACTTCAACAGGTAAATTTTGAAAAGATAAACTATATAAATTCTCTAATTGAAAAATATAATTTAAATGATATATTTAAATCTTATTCAAATACTTTAAAGGTAGAAGAGAAAACAGAGATAAAAAATAATAAAAAATAGCTTTATATTTTTCAAAAATTATGATATAATAAGAAGGATTTATAAAATGTAGCTATATTTTTATTGACTTTTTGGTAATAAACCATTATAATATCTAAGTTATATTAAATATTAAAATAAATAAAAAATTAGGAAGGAGGGTAAAATGCCTACTTTAAGTCAATTAGTAAAAAATGGTAGAGACACTCTATCAGAAAAGAAAAAATCACCAGCATTACAAGGAAACCCACAAAGAAGAGGAGTTTGTGTAAGAGTTTATACTACTACACCTAAGAAACCTAACTCAGCTTTAAGAAAGGTTGCCAGAGTAAAATTAACTAATGGAATCGAAGTTACTTGTTATATTCCTGGAGAGGGACACAACTTACAAGAGCACTCAATCGTACTTGTAAGAGGAGGAAGAACAAAAGACTTACCAGGGGTTAGATATAAAGTTATAAGAGGAGCTTTAGATACAGCTGGAGTTGCTAAGAGAAAACAATCAAGATCTAAATATGGAGCTAAAAAAGCGTAATTATAGGGAGGTGAACAGTTAAAAATGTCAAGAAGAAGAGCAGCAGTAAAAAGAGATGTACTACCTGATTCTAGATATTCTGATAAGGTGGTAACTAAAGTTATCAACTCAATCATGTTAGATGGTAAAAAAGCAATAGCAGAAGGAATATTCTATTCAGCTATGGATTTAATAAAAGAGAAAACTGGTCAAGAGGGGTACGATGTATTTAAACAAGCTTTAGAAAACATCAAACCACAAATCGAAGTTAGATCAAGAAGAATTGGAGGAGCTACTTACCAAGTACCAGTAGAAGTTAAAGCAGATAGACAACAAACTTTAGCTATCAGATGGTTAACTCTTTACACAAGACAAAGAAAAGAGTATGGTATGATCGAGAAGTTAGCAGCAGAATTAATCGCAGCAGCTAACAACGAGGGAGCTACTATTAAGAAGAAAGAAGATACATATAAAATGGCAGAAGCTAACAGAGCTTTCGCACACTATAAAATCTAATTATTCTGTATAGACAATTAATTCGTTTTAAAAAATTCGAGGAGGAAATTTTTAATGGCTAGGAAAGTTTCATTAGATATGACTAGAAACGTTGGAATCATGGCTCATATCGACGCAGGAAAAACTACTACTACTGAAAGAATCCTATTCTATACAGGAGTAGAGCACAAATTAGGAGAGGTTCACGAAGGAGCCGCTACAATGGACTGGATGGAGCAAGAGCAAGAAAGAGGTATTACAATTACTTCAGCAGCTACAACTTGTTTCTGGAGAGGACATAGAATAAATATAATAGACACACCAGGACACGTGGACTTTACAGTAGAGGTTGAAAGATCTCTTAGAGTTCTAGACGGAGCAGTTGCAGTATTCTCAGCAGTTGACGGAGTACAACCTCAATCAGAAACTGTATGGAGACAAGCTGACAAATATAAAGTACCAAGAATTGCATTCTTCAATAAAATGGACAGAATTGGTGCTGACTTCAGCATGTGTGTAAACGATATTAAAGAAAAATTAGGAGCAAATCCTGTACCTATTCAATTACCAATCGGAGCAGAGGACAACTTCGAAGGAATAGTAGATTTAATAAAAATGCATGAAGTAGTATGGCCAGTTGACTCAGACAACGGACAAAACTTCGAAATAAGAGAAATCAGAGCAGAATTAAAAGATCAAGCTGAAGAATTAAGACAACATATGCTAGAGTCAATCGTTGAAACTAGCGATGAGTTAATGGAAAAATTCTTTGGTGGAGAAGAGATTACTGAAGAGGAAATCAGATCAGCTCTAAGAGTTGCTACAATAGATAACGTAATCGTTCCAGTAACTTGTGGAACTGCGTTCAAAAATAAAGGAGTTCAAGCATTACTTGACGCTATCGTTGATTACATGCCAGCTCCAACAGACGTTGCAATGGTAAAAGGAACAGATATGAAAGATCCTTCTATCGAAATCGATAGAGAGATGTCTGACGATGCTCCATTCGCAGCTCTAGCATTCAAAGTTATGACTGACCCATTTGTTGGAAAGTTAACATTCTTTAGAGTATATGCTGGAATCGTAGAGAAAGGATCTTATGTTCTAAACTCTACAAAAGGTAAAAAAGAGAGAATGGGAAGAATTCTTCAAATGCACGCTAACAAAAGAGAAGAAATCGATGCAGTTTACTGTGGAGATATCGCTGCAGCAGTAGGATTAAAAGAAACTACTACTGGAGACACTCTATGTGCTGAAGATGCACCAATCGTTCTTGAGAAAATGGAATTCCCTGAGCCAGTTATCTCAGTTGCTGTTGAGCCAAAAACAAAAGCTGACCAAGAGAAAATGGGAATCGCTTTATCAAAACTAGCTGAGGAAGACCCTACTTTCAAAGTTAAGACTGATGAAGAAACTGGACAAACAATAATTTCAGGGATGGGAGAACTTCACCTTGAAATTATCGTAGATAGAATGAAGAGAGAGTTTAAAGTTGAATCTACAGTAGGTAAACCACAAGTTGCTTATAGAGAGACAATTTTAGGAACTACTGATCAAGAAGTTAAATATGCTAAGCAATCAGGAGGAAGAGGACAATACGGACACGTTAAAATTATCCTTGAGCCAAATCCTGGTAAAGACTTCGAGTTTGTTAACAAAATCACTGGAGGAGTTATCCCTAGAGAGTATATTCCTGCAGTAGAAAAAGGATGTAGAGAAGCTCTTGAAAGTGGAGTTGTTGCAGGATACCCTATGGTTGATGTAAAAGTAACTCTATATGATGGATCATACCACGAAGTTGACTCATCAGAGATGGCGTTCAAAGTTGCAGGATCAATGGCTGTTAAACAAGCTGCTGCAAAATCTAACCCAATCATCCTTGAGCCAGTATTCAAAGTAGAAGTAACTACTCCAGAAGAGTACATGGGAGATATCATCGGAGACTTAAACTCTAGAAGAGGAATGATCGGTGGAATGATCGATAGAAATGGTGCTAAGATCATAACTGCTAAAGTACCTTTATCAGAAATGTTCGGATATGCAACTGACTTAAGATCTAAATCTCAAGGAAGAGCTAACTACTCAATGGAATTCTCTGAGTACACTCAAGTACCAGCTTCAATCCAAAAAGCTATCCAAGAGCAAAGAGGAAAATAATAACCCTTTGTTTATAAAAATATAAAATAAAAAAGGTTGGTGCAAAGCACCAACCACAACTAATAAATAAAAAACCTTAGGAGGAGAATTTAAATGGCTAAAGAAAAATTCGAAAGAAGCAAACCGCACGTTAACATCGGAACAATCGGACACGTTGACCACGGAAAAACAACAACAACAGCAGCTATATCTAAAGTATTATCAGACTTAGGACTAGCTCAAAGAGTAGACTTCGATAACATCGACGCAGCTCCAGAAGAAAAAGAAAGAGGAATCACAATCAACACAGCTCACATCGAGTACGAAACAGAAAAAAGACACTATGCGCACGTTGACTGTCCAGGACACGCTGACTACGTTAAAAACATGATAACAGGAGCAGCTCAAATGGACGGAGCAATCCTAGTAGTTTCTGCAGCAGATGGACCAATGCCTCAAACAAGAGAGCACATCCTACTATCAAGACAAGTTGGAGTACCATACATCGTAGTATACTTAAACAAAGCTGATATGGTAGACGACGCTGAGTTATTAGAGTTAGTAGAAATGGAAGTAAGAGAGTTATTAAATGAGTACGGATTCCCAGGAGATGACGTACCAGTAATAGCTGGATCATCATTAGGAGCATTAAACGGAGAGCAACAATGGGTTGACAAAATCATCGAATTAATGAACGCAGTAGATGAGTACATCCCAACTCCAGAAAGAGCAGTAGATCAACCATTCTTAATGCCAATAGAAGACGTATTTACAATAACAGGAAGAGGAACAGTTGTAACAGGAAGAGTAGAAAGAGGAATAATCAAAGTTGGAGAAGAAGTAGAAATAGTTGGAATCAAACCTACAACTAAAACAACTTGTACAGGAGTAGAAATGTTCAGAAAACTACTTGACCAAGGACAAGCAGGAGACAACATAGGAGCTCTATTAAGAGGAACTAAGAAAGAAGACGTAGAAAGAGGACAAGTATTAGCAAAACCAGGATCAATCACTCCTCATACAAACTTCAAAGGAGAAGTATATGTATTAACTAAAGAAGAGGGAGGAAGACATACTCCATTCTTCTCAGGATACAGACCACAATTCTATTTCAGAACAACTGACATAACAGGAGCAATCGCATTACCAGAGGGAGTAGAAATGGTAATGCCAGGAGATAACATTGCAATGACAGTAGAATTAATACACCCAATCGCAATGGAAACAGGATTAAGATTCGCTATCAGAGAAGGTGGAAGAACAGTAGCTTCTGGAGTAGTTGCAGAAATCATAAAATAATAAATTGCCTGAATAGGGTATTTTAGGGGAGCAGATACCTGCTCCTCTTTTTTTTAAGGAGAGGATATGGAGTTTTTAATGAGGTTTTTAGATGAAGTTCCTTTAATGGGAATTTTTATCTCTTTTGCAGCATTCTTTTTGGGGATCAAATTTCCTGACTGGGATTTTAAAATGAAGTTAAAACATAGAAGTATATTGACACATAGTCCTCTTATTCTTTTGATTTTCATCAGAGTATATGAACAGGATAGAAGTGATAATTTTAGATATTTTTTAATGGGATTTTCTTTAGCTCTAGCTCTTCATTTTATCTATGATTTATATCCAAGGGGCTGGGGTGGAGGAGCATTGATAAAAATCCCTATTTTGAAAATAAGTTGTACTCCTAAAATGAGTAAGATGATACTTTTTTTCTCAATAGTTATTAGTATTTTAGTAGCTATTTGCTATACAGAGAAATTGATGGAATTTTATTATTTAGGAATTTTAGGTATATTAACCATACTAAAAGATACAGGAAAAGAGGAAAAGTTATTTAGACCAATGTTTTCTTTTTCCATTTTTGGTTTAATAATTGGTTGTATGAAATATAAGGAGTTATTTTCTATCATAAAAGATGGAAGTTTTTATATAATTGATAAAATATCTATGTTTTTTTGAGTAAAATCATAGCTTTTCTTGACAATAGTAGAGATAAAATAATATAATTTAGAGAGAGTATAAATATTTTGAAAGGAGAAATAGTAAACAGATGAGAGATATTAAAAATCTAGAAACAAAAGCAACAAGCATAAGAAAATCTATTGTAAAAATGATTTGTGAAGCTAAATCAGGACATCCAGGAGGGTCACTATCAGCTACTGATATTTTGACAGCTCTATATTTTGCTGAAATGAACATAGACCCAGCTAATCCTAAAATGGAAAACAGAGATAGATTTGTTCTTTCTAAGGGACATGCTGCTCCAGCTCTTTATGCTACACTAGCTGAAAGAGGATATTTTGATAAAGAACTTTTAATGACTTTAAGACAGTATGGTTCTATATTACAAGGACACCCTGATATGAAAAAAGTACCAGGAGTAGAGATTTCAACTGGTTCATTAGGACAAGGATTATCTGTTGCTAATGGTATGGCACTTAATGCTAAAATTTCTGGACTTTCATATAGAACATATATCATCTTAGGAGATGGAGAATTACAAGAGGGACAAGTGTGGGAAGCTGCTATGACTGCTGCTCACTATAAACTTGATAATGTATGTGCATTCTTAGACTTTAACAACTTACAAATAGATGGAAATGTTGATAAAGTTATGGGAGTAGAGCCAGTAGATGCTAAATGGGAAGCATTTGGATGGAATGTAATTAAAATTGATGGACATAACTTTGAAGAGATATTAAATGCTTTAGATGAAGCTAAAACAGTAAAAGGAAAACCAACTATTATCATTGCTAAAACAGTAAAAGGTAAAGGAGTATCATTTATGGAAAATGTATGTGGATTCCATGGAGTAGCTCCAACAAAAGAGGAAACTGAAAAAGCATTAGCAGAATTAGGAGGGAATAATTAATGAGTAAAAAATCTACAAGACAAGCTTATGGAGAGGCATTAGTAGAATTAGGAAAAATAAATAAAGATGTGGTAGTATTAGATGCTGACCTTACAAAATCAACAAAGACAAACTTATTCCAAGAGAAATTTCCTGAAAGACATTTTAATGTGGGAATAGCAGAAGCTGACTTAATAGGAACAGCAGCAGGATTAGCTACTTGTGGGAAAATAGCATTTGCTTCTACTTTTGCAATGTTTGCAGCAGGAAGAGGATTTGAGCAAATAAGAAATACAGTGGCATATCCAAAATTAAATGTAAAAATAGCTCCAACTCACGCAGGAATATCAGTAGGAGAAGATGGAGGTTCTCACCAATCAGTAGAGGATATAGCATTAATGAGAGCTATACCAGGAATGATAGTATTATCTCCAGCAGATGCAGTAGAAACTAAAAAAATGGTATTTGCAGCAGCTGAATATAATGGACCAGTATATATTAGAATGGGAAGATTAGATGTAGAAACAATATTTGATGAAGCTACATATGATTTCCAAATAGGAATAGCTAATACAGTAAGAGAGGGAAATGATGTTACAATAGCAGCTACAGGACTTATGACAGCAGAAGCTCTAAAAGCAGCAGATATATTAGCACAAGAGGGAATCTCAGTAAGAGTAATCAACGTAGGAACAATAAAACCACTTGATGGAGAGACAATCTTAAAAGCAGCACAAGAAACAAAATTTATAATTACAGCTGAAGAGCACTCAGTAATAGGAGGATTAGGTTCAGCAGTATCAGAATTTTTATCAGAAGTACACCCTACAAAAGTAAAAAAATTAGGACTTTATGATAAATTTGGACAAAGTGGAAAAGCAAATGAGCTTTTAGAGAAATATGAGTTAACAGCAGCTAAATTAGTAGCTATGGCTAAAGAGAATATGTAATTTTTAGGAGGACTGGCACTAAAACTCCTTTAGGTCAGTCCTCGTATTTATATTATAGAAAAATTTTAGATGATGAGGTGAATATGAATAATTTTAATTTAATGAAGATGGAAAAAAATACTATTAGAACAAAGATACAGATAAAAAAGACTACTTTTATACTAACTGTTTTATCCTTTATCATTTTAAATTTTTTCTTAGCTTTTTTTATTAATGTAGATACAATAAAGAGTAGAGTAGAAGCTGGATATTTTTTTACAGCAGATTTTCATAAGAATGTGTCTAGTGAAGATAAAGAAAAACTAGAGATAGAGATATTGAAGTTAGAGGGAGTAAAGCAAGTAAGATACGTATCCAAAGAGGAAGCCTTTCAAAAAGTACAGTATCAATTAGATGTGGCTATACCTAAGGGGGAAAATCCACTTTCAGATAGTTTGATAATATTTTTTGATAAGCCAACAGATATAGAAAAAATACAAGTTAAGTTAGAAAATAATGAGAATATTAAAGAGGTATTTGTAGATGGAGAATACATCAACTATAAGGAGAGACAACTTAAATTTTATCAGATGGTATCAGTAGGAATAGTTTTAGGATGTATTTTGCCATTGTTAGCTCTAATCTATTATATATTTTATAGTGCAGTATCAATAGACTATATAAATAATGTAGGGCTTATAAAGGATGATAAAACCAATAGAATAAGAGCGAAGAGTGTAAATCTACTTCCTTTTACAGCAGGCTCAATAATTGGAACTTTGATATTCTTTAATATATATATTTATTTTAGAAACCATTTACTTTTAATAAGTAATAGGTATTTAGTATTAAGTTTAAAAGAGATAATATTTATACAATTTGGGATAATCTTAATAATAAATCTTTTAATTTGGTTAAAACCTATAAAGATAGGGGTGTTCAAGTGGGTAGAAGATGGAAAATAATAACTTTTTTTCTGCTATGGACCACTCTTATTATGGCTGATGCTGTAACTGATATGGAGCAGAGAATAAAAAATATAGAGAAACAAATAGCAGAAAAAAACTCAAGAATAAAAAATATAGATGCTCAAACTCAAAAGATAGAAAAACAGATTTTAGAAACAGAGAGAGATATCTTAGAGATAGCCAAAGATAGAGAAAAAATCTTAAATGATATAAAGACTGTTACTAAAAATATTGATTATGGAAGTCAAAATCTAAATATCACTTCTAAAGAGATGGATAGAAAAAAATTGGAATTTAAAGCTAAAATAATTGCTTGGAATAGATACTCTAAAGAGAGGGAAGAGGAGATAATTTCAGATGCTATTTTAAGAAAAAATTTCAAAAATCTTTTGTATGGAGATTTACAAAAGATGGAGTATATAAAAAATGTAGAGAGTGATATCCAAAAAGTAAAAGCTAATATTGAAAATGAGAAGAAAAAACTTTCTAATCTTAGAAATAAATTAGCTCAGAATATAAAGGAGATGGATAATAAAAAGGCTCAACAAAATAGATTGATAGCCCAACTAAATAGAGAAAAAAGTGGACACGTTCAAAGTATAAGTGCACTTCAAAAAGAGAAAGAGAGAATAGAGAAAAAAATTAAAGAGATAATAGTAGCTAGAACTCAAACTGATAAGAAGATAGTAAATCAATCTCAAGCTTACTCAAAACTTGGAAAAGTAATAAAACCAGTAGAGGGAGCTATTGTTGTAAGATTCAACCAGAAAAAACAGCAAGAGGTTACAAGTAATGGTATAGAGATACAAGCAAGAATGGGTTCAAAGGTAAAATCCTCAGCTAAAGGAAAAGTAATATATGCTGATGTATTCCAAGGATTAGGAAAAGTGGTAATGGTAGACTATGGATATAATATGATAGGAGTATATGGAAACCTAATAGCTACCAAAGTAAAACTAAATCAACAGATACAACAAGGAGCAGAGATTGGAATTTTAGGATTATCAGTAGAGGGGAAACCAAATCTCTATTACGAATTGAGATTTAATCTAAAACCTATTGACCCTGTTCCAATGTTTAAGTAACTTGGAGGAGAGATGAAAAAAGTTTTTATAATATATAACCAAGATAAACCATTGGCTCAAGAGCTATATCAAAAGAGTGTGGAATATTTTGCAAGCAAGAAAATAGAGATAGTAGATAAGGCAGGAAAAGCAGATTTTGGAGTGGTAATAGGTGGAGATGGGACTCTACTTCGTTCTTTTAGAAACTTTATCTTCAAAAAAAATCTCTATGTAATAGCTATTAATGCTGGAAGTCTTGGTTTTGTAACAGAGATAAAAAAAGAGAATATGATAGATGAGTATGAAAATTTTCTAAATGGAAAGTTTAAATATGAAAAAAGACATATATTGGAAGTGGAGATAGATGAGCAGATATACTATGCTCTCAATGAGGTGGTACTCTCTAAAGCAGGTATTACTTCAAGAGTTTTAAGAGTGGATTTTAAAACTAATGGAGAGTATATGTGTACATATAAGGGAGATGGAGTCATAGTAGCTACACCTACTGGCTCTACTGCTTACTCTATGTCTGCTGGTGGTCCGATTCTCAAATCTGATATGAAAGCTGTGGTAATTACTCCAATAGCACCTCATAATCTCAGCACTCGTCCTATAGTAATAGGTGGAGATGAGAGAATAGAGATGAAAATAGGAGATGAGAAAAGAGTAGGGCAGATAATCATAGATGGACAGACTAATAAGAGAATTACAAGTGCTGAGGATATAAGAATTGAGTATTCAAAATTCACATTAAATCTCGTGATACCAAGAGATAGAAATTATTACAGTGTGCTGAGAGAAAAATTAAAGTGGGGAGACAATCTATGTTAAGAGAACTTAAAATAGAAAATCTAGCTATAATAGATGAACTTGATTTGGAATTTGAAGATGGATTCATAGTCCTTACTGGAGAGACAGGAGCTGGAAAATCAATTATACTAAGTGGAATAAATCTACTTATAGGAGAGAAAGCTACTACTGATATGATAAGAACAGGGGAGAAAAATCTTTCTGCTCAAGGTGTATTTGAAATAAACAATGAGCAGAGAGAGGAGCTATTACATAGATTTGAGATAGATGCTGAAGATAATGAAGTAATAGTGAGAAGAACCTTAGATATAAATGGTAAGGGAAAGGTTTTTGTAAATGGAGTGAGAGTCTCTCTTACAAATTTAAAAGAGATAATGGGAACTCTTGTTGACATAGTAGGGCAACACTCTCATCAGATGTTACTTAACAAAAATAACCATATAAAACTTTTAGATAAGTTTTTAGGTGATGAGGGAAAAGAGTTAATAAAAAATAGTAATAGACTTTACAATAGATTTAGAGAGATAGATAATAAGATAGAGAGTATAGAGAAAAATAGAAGAGAGGCTATTGAGAAGAAAGAGTTTTATGAATTTCAATTAGCTGAGATAGAGAAGATAAATCCTAAGAAAAATGAGGATAATCTTTTAGAAGATGAGTATAAAAAACTATTTAATGCTGGTAAAATTAAAGAGAAAATAGAAAACTCAGCTCTTTATCTGAGAGATGGAGAGGTAAATGCTCTTCATTTTATCTATAACTCAAGAAAAAATATCGAAACTCTTTGTAAATATGGAGAGGAATTTAATGAGCTTTTAGATAAGCTTGAAAAAGTCTATTATGAGTTAGAGGACTGTGTAGATATAATGGATACTCTCAATGATGATATTGATATAGATGACAGAAGATTACAAGAGGTAATAGAAAGATTAGATGTAATCAACAAGATGAAGATAAAATATGGTGCAACAATAGAGGAGATACTAGAGTTTAAAGAGAGTATAGCTCAAAAGATAAATCTCTTAGAAGAGGATAGTTTTGAGGTACAAAAACTTCAAAAAGAGAGAGTGGAGATAGAGGAAGAGTATTGGAAAAATGCTCATCAACTTAGAAGGCTTAGAAAAGAGAAGGCTATAAAAATAGAGAGAGATTTAAAAGAGGAGCTAAAATTTTTAAAAATGGGAGATGCTCAAATCCACGTAGTAGTAGATGAAAATAAGGTTATGGGAGCTAATGGAGCTGATAGTGTGGAGATACTTATATCTACTAATATTGGACAAGATATGAAACCCCTTTGGAAGATTGTTTCAGGTGGAGAGGTAAGTAGAATAATGTTAGCTCTAAAAGTTATATTCTCTCGTGTGGATAATGTTCCTATACTTATTTTTGATGAGATAGATACAGGAGTAGGAGGGGAAACAGTTAGAAAGATAGCTGATAAACTTCGTGAGATAGGAGAACACGCTCAAGTAGTATCTATAACTCACTCTCCAGCTATTGCAGCCAAAGCTCATCAACAGTTCTATATTAAGAAGCAGACTGTGGATAACAAAACTTCTACAACTGTTACTAGACTAGATGAAAAAGGAAGAGTAGAAGAAATAGCAAGAATGTTAGCAGGAGAAAATATTAGCGAGGCAGTGTTACAACACGCTGAGGAACTATTGAAAGAGAGTAGATAGTATGGATTTTATAAATGAATTTTTGAAAAATTCTAAGGAGAATGGAAAGATAAATTCATCTACTTTGGAGATATATAGAAAAGATATAGAGGACTTTGATGGATTTATAGTTGGTAAAGATTTATTAGATGTAGAAACTCAAGATATAATCAACTATATTGAGGAGCTAAGGAAAAAATATAGTGATATGTCTATATATAGAAAGCTCAGTTCTATAAAAAGCTTCTATAAATATCTTTTAAAATCTAAGATAATAGATGAAACTCCAGTAAAGGATATAGAGCTACCTAACAGAGTAAAAAAAGTTACAGAGCCATTGGAAAGATGGGAATTAAAAAGAATATTAGATATCTGTAATGATAGCTATGAGGAGAGAAGAGATTCTCTTGTAATAAAACTTCTCTATGAAACAGGGTTTAAAATAGGAGATATTTTAAATTTAGAAAAAGAGAGTTTAAAAAAATATGAGTATAAAATAATAAATATTCGTTCTGCTTCGAAAATTTTAAATCAAAAAATAAGTGAAGAGTTAGCTAAAGAGTTGAGATATTTTGTAGAAGAATTATTACCAAAAATGTATACGAACAGAAATAAAATATTTCAAGAGCTTACTAGAGAGGGATTTCGTGTGAGATTTATAGCTTATGGAAAGAGGGCTGAGCTCACTAGAGAGATATCTCCTAATATGATAAAAAAGATAATAGTAGAGGAGAAAACTCGTGATGAAGAGGGATACTCATTTATTGATAAGATAAGAGAGCAGTATATGAGAATAGGAATAGGAGATGATTAAATGAAGGCTGGATTTATAGCTGTAGTAGGAAGACCAAATGTTGGAAAATCTACCCTTATAAATAAGCTGGTATCAGAGAAAGTTGCAATAGTTTCTGATAAAGCTGGAACAACTAGAGATAATATAAAAGGAATTTTAAATTTTAATGATAATCAATATATCTTTATTGATACACCAGGAATACACAAAGCAAAACATCTACTTGGAGAGTATATGACTAACTCTGCTATAAGAGTTTTAAAAGATGTAGATGTAATATTATTTGTATTAGATGGTTCTCAAGAGATAAGTACTGGAGACCAATTTGTAATGGAGAAAGTAAAAGAGGCAAAGAGAACTCCAAGAATACTTGTAGTAAATAAGATAGATAAATTAAATGATGAGCAATTAAAAGCTAAAAGATTAGAGATAGAGGAAAAATTAGGAGAGTTTGATGGAATAGTTGAAATCTCTGGGCAATATGCTATTGGACTTCCTAAACTTTTAGAAAAGATTGACCCATTTTTAGAAGAGGGAATAAAATATTATCCAGATGATATGTATACAGATATCTCTGTATATAAGATAATAACTGAGATAGTAAGAGAAAAAATTCTACTTAAAACAAGAGATGAGATACCTCACTCTGTAGCTATTGAGATACTTAATGTGGAGAGAAGAGAAAAGGGAAAAGATAAATTTGATATCAATATCTATGTGGAAAGAGATTCTCAAAAAGGTATCATAATAGGAAAAGGTGGAAGATTGCTTAAGGAGATAGGAGAAGAGGCTAGACGTGAGATAGAAGAGTTAATAGGAGTACCTATTTTCTTAACTCTTTGGGTAAAAGTAAAAGAAGATTGGAGAAAGAAAAAACCATTCTTAAAAGAGATGGGATATGTGGAAGAGAAAAATTAGGATTGTTATAAAAGAAAACTTAAAGAATTGCGGAAATTATGAGAAAAAGTTTAGATTAACATAGTGAAGTTGAACGCTGAAAAACACAATTGTTTGAACGAAGTGAGTTTTGTGTTTTTAGTGAAACGAGCCTAGTTAATCAACTTTTTTGAATATGGAGCAAGTCTTAGTTTTCTTTAAAATATATATTAAGGAGAAAGAGGTAAGAAAAAGTGAGTGATGTAAAAATTGAAAAAGGTATGTTAAGAAAATTCGTAACATACTACAAACCATATAAAAAGTTATTTTTTATGGATTTGTTGGTGGCAACTATATCAGCCCTATGTGATTTAGTATATCCTATGATTACAAGAAATGTAGTAAATAGAGTTATACCTAATAAAGAGTTTAGATTTTTAGTTGTATTTGCTGTTGTACTTATGGTAATCTACCTAATAAAAATGTTATGTGCTTATTGGATGCAATACTGGGGACATTTAGTAGGTGTAGGTATGCAAGCAGATATGAGGAGAGATGTATATGAACATCTTCAAAAACTACCTGTAAAGTACTTTGATAACAATCAAACAGGAAGTATAATGTCAAGAATTGTAAATGATTTACAAGATATATCAGAGCTTGCCCATCATGGACCAGAGGATCTATTTATATCTTTCTTTATGATAGTAGGTTCATTTATAGTTTTACTTAGAATAAATGTAGTATTAACTATAATTGTATTTTGTATATTACCAATAATAATTTGGTATAGTATGTATAAAAGAAAGAAACTTTTGGCTTCATTTGTAAAAACAAGAGAAAAAACAGGTGATATCAATGCAAGATTACAAAATAGTATATCTGGTATAAGAGTATCTAAGGCTTTCGTTATAGATGAAGATGAGAAAGAAAGATTTGAAGAGGGAAATCAACAGTTTGTTACTGCAAAATCTTTTTCATATAAGGTAATGGCTGAGTATACAGCAGGAGTAGGATTTTTTACTGATATGTTAGACTACTCTGTACTTATAGTAGGAGCTATCTTTACTTATTATGGAAAGATAAATATAGGAGATTTCTTAGCTTATCTACTATATATTAAAATTTTTACTCAACCAATAAAAAGACTTATTGCTTTTGTAGAGCAATATCAAAATGGTATGAGTGGATTTAAGAGATTTATGGAACTTATAGAGGTAGATAGAGAGAAAGATAAAGAGGATGCTAAGGATATTGGAGAGGTTAAAGGAGAAATTAAATTTGAGAATGTAAGCTTTAGCCATGAAAGTAAAAAGGTATTAGATAATATATCTTTAACTATTGAAAAAGGAAAGATGTTAGCATTAGTAGGACCATCTGGTGGAGGAAAAACTACATTATGTAATCTTATTCCAAGATTTTATACTGTAGATAGTGGAGATATAAAAATAGATGGTAAGAGTATCTATGATGTAAAAGTAGAGTCTTTAAGAAAAAATATTGGTATAGTTCAACAAGATGTATTCCTATTTACAGGAACTATTAAAGAAAATATCCTAATAGGAAAAACTAATGCTACAGATGAAGAGGTAATAGAGGCAGCTAAGAAAGCTAATATCCATGATTTGATTATGCAGATGCCAGATGGATATGATACTAATGTGGGAGAGAGAGGAACAAAGCTTTCTGGAGGACAAAAACAAAGAATTGCTATTGCTAGAATATTCTTAAAAAATCCACCTATATTGATATTGGATGAGGCTACTTCTGCACTTGATAATATTACAGAAAGATTAATTCAAGAGTCACTAGAGGATTTATGTAAAGGTAGAACTACAATAGTAGTTGCTCATAGACTTTCTACTATTCAAGCAGCAGATGAGATAATAGTTCTTACTGATAATGGAATAGAAGAGAGAGGAACACATCAAGAACTTTTAGCTAGCAAAGGATTCTATTATAAGTTACATAGTATGAGTCAATTATAATATAATCAAAAAATAATGAGAAATGCTGAAGAGAAAAAATAATCTCTTTAGCTTTTTTCTTTTAGACAATTGAAATATTTTAAAGGAGAGAGTTATGCAAACTTTAACAAAAGAAAAGATAGTTTTTGAGTTTAATAAAAATAATAAATTTAATTATTCTGTACAAAATAATGAGATTTTTTATGTTGAAACTGAAGATTGCTATAATGGACAGATAAAAAATGAAAATACAAAAAGAAAAGATATAGATATGTCAATAGTAGATTGTTCTGTTGGACCAATTGAAGTAATAGGAAGTAAAGCAGGAGATATATTAGAAGTAGAAGTGATTGATATTGAATTAGCAGAACAAGGAGTTATGACAACGGCTCCAAATTTGGGAGTGCTAGGAGATAAAATAACTGATTTTGATACTAAAATTATAAAAATAAAAGATGACTTTGCTCATTTTTCTCCTCAGATAAAAATACCACTTACTCCAATGATAGGAGTTATAGGAGTATTTCCTCCAGAAGAGGGAGTACACTGTGCTTTCCCAGGAAGCCATGGTGGAAATATGGATACAAAGATTATAAAAAAGGGAACTAAAGTATATTTACCAATTTATGTAGATGGAGCAGGTTTAGCTTTAGGGGATTTACATGCTTGTATGGGAGATGGAGAACTTAGTGGTACAGGAATTGAAATAGGTGGAAAAGTATGTTTAAAAGTTAAGATAATAAAAGAATTTCCACTATCTCTTAAAAATCCTGTGTTAGAAACACAAGATTCTATCTATACTGTGGCTAGTGGAAAAACTTTTGAAGAAGTTATAAAAGTAGCAAGTGAAGCAATGACAAATCTTTTAATGGAAAAAATAGGCTTAAATTTTCCTGATGCTTATAGGTTATTAAGTGCAACTTGTGACATACAAATAAGTCAAGTTGTAAATGGGATAGTTACTGTTAGAGTAAGAGCTCCTAAATTACATTTAGGGATACAAGAGTTAAATTAAAATTTGAGAAAAAATTTTTGAGATTAAAAATATTTAGTAGTATATGGGAGAAAGCACTGTCATAGTTGTGTTATGGCAGTACTTTTATTAAAATATGAGAGAATTTTTAAATAAGTTATTTTAATTTGGCTTCTAATTTATATACTCTTTCAATAAGATTAATTTGATCCTCAAGAGAATCTAGAAACAGACCAGTTGTCATGATATGATCCTCCATATGAATAAGAAGTAAGCAAATTTCCACTTTTTCTCCTGATGATTCTTTTTGAATAAGATCAAAATGCGAACCATGAACTTCAATAAAACTTTTTTTAGCTTCAGCAAATAACTCTCTTGCCTTTTGAAAATCTCCTTGATTTGCTTGATTAAGAGCCTCTTTTCCAAGAGATTTAGCTGTTCCTGCTATAGCAACTCCCATCATAATTTTTTCTAGCATCTCTTCAGATAATAATTCTTTTTCTTCCATTGAATAAAACTCCTTTTATTATTTTATTAGATTTAAAGCAAAGGCTAAAACTTTAGCACCATTCATAGTTCCATAATCCATCATATTTATAACTTCAACTTTTTTTCCATATTGGTCAGCCACCTTTTGGAAATCGTTTTTCTTAAATTTAACTTGTGGTCCTAATAAGAATACATCATATTTGGTAACATTTTCTTCAAAAAGTTCTAGTGCAACAGCATTAATCTCCACATCTATTCCCTGATTTTCAGCTTCTTTCTTCATTTTAGTAACTAATAAACTTGTGGACATTCCAGCAGAACAACATAATAAGATTTTTTTCATAATTTTTCAACCTCCTAATAGTATTAAAAAAATATTTAATGTTTAAAATACAATCGCTATAATTTAAATAAATAATAAAACAAAAAATAGAAAAAGTCAATATATTTTTTAATGAAAATATTTTTTTCTTCTATAATCTTCTTAAAATAAGAGTTTATAATGATAATGAAATAAAACGATTGACAAATGAACGAATTATGTTATAATCAATATAACGAAATCGGTTTCTTAAAAAAGAAGATATAAGGAGAAGGAGAAAATGAATATAAGAAAATCTGCAATGATAATATCACTACTTTTTTCACAGTTAGTATTAGGAGCAAATATCTTACAAAATCCATCTTTTGAAAAACCATTATCTAAAGCTATTCCTAATAATATAGGAACAGTTAATACAGAAGGATCGTGGATAAAATATGAAAGTTCTGGTGGAATTGGAGATATTGAAATAATAAATGGGGATTTGGTTGCGATTTCTAAAAATACTAAAGCACCAACACATGGATTACAGGTTATTCAAGCCCCTTTAAAATTAGAAGCTGGTGGTATATATCAATTAAAATTTAAAGCAAATGTAGAGAAAGAAACAGAGATTACAATAAAAATAGGAGCAGATGGAGAAAGAGGTTACTATGGTTATTGGCAAAAAGATATAAAAATATCTCCAAAACAAAAAGAATACACATTTGATTTTGAAATGTTGGCTGAAGCTGATGAAAAAGCAAGATTTGAATTTTGGTTTACAAAAACAGATGAAACTGTAAAATTAAGTGAAGTAAACTTAGAAAAAACTGGAATGATAGATGTAAATAGAATGATAAATTTAACAAAATTCCAAGTACAACACAAATATAAAGTAACAGGAATTGGAGAAAATATTTTAACAACTGAAGATATAAATACAGTGAAATCTTTAAAATCAGGAAAAGAATTTGTAAAAACTATGGTTCTTGAAGAGGATTCAGATTATTTAGTAAAGATTGATGGAAATATAGCAGCAGAAGAAAAGTATGTAGTAGCTATTCAAAATGGGAAAACTTTTGAATTAGATAAAAATAATAGAGAGTGTTTGCTAAAAAATACTGGTGAATCAACTAAAGATGGAAAAATAACTATAAAAAAAGTAGGAAATAAACAAGGGCTAAAAGATATTAAAATAGAAAAATATTTTGGAAATTTAATATGGGAAGAAGAATTTAATTATGAAGGATTACCTAAAGAGAGTGACTGGGGATATGATGTAGGTGGAAACGGTTGGGGAAATGCCGAATTGCAATATTACACTGAAAAAAATCCAGACAATGTTTATGTAGAAGATGGAAAATTAACAATAACAGCTTGGAATGAAGCATATGATAAAAATGAATATACTTCAACAAGATTAGTAACTAGAGGTAAAAAAGATTTTCTATATGGAAGAATAGAAGTAAAAGCTAAATTACCTAAAGGAAAGGGAACTTGGCCAGCTATTTGGATGATGCCAACAGAGTCAGTATATGGAGATTGGCCAAAAAGTGGAGAGATAGATATAATGGAACATGTAGGATTTGACCAAAATAGAATACATGGAACAGTGCATACTGAAAAGTATTATTGGAAAAATTCAAATCAAAAAAGTGCTCAAATAGAAGGAGAAGAAGTGTCTGATACTTTCCATACTTATTCATTAGAGTGGACACCAAAAGTTATAAAAGTTTATTTTGATGATATATTATATTTTACTTATCAAAATGAAAACTCTGGTAAAGATGCTTGGCCATTTGACCAAAAATTCTATCTAATATTAAATATAGCTGTTGGTGGAGCTTGGGGAGGACAACAAGGAGTAGATGCAGATGTATTTCCACAAACATTAGAGATAGATTCAATAAAAGTATATGATTTAGGAATAAAAGTGGAGGATAAATAATGAAAAAATTTTTATTAGTAAGTTTATTATGTGCATTAGCTATACCAGCTTTAGCAGAAGATAGAGAATTAACTTTAGAACAAAGAATAGAAAAATTAGAACAAATAATTGCTGAGCAAAATAAAGAATTGAAAAAACAAAAGCTTGATATAAAAAAGAATGAAAAAAAATTAAGTTTAGCAACTCAAGAGAAACCTAAAAATCAAGATGATGAGTTACAATTTCATGGATACCTTAGAACTGGTGCTGAGGGGAATATGAAACATGGAAATAAAAATAGTTATAGTAAAAATAAAGAATATGTTGGAAGATGGGGAAATGAATATGATACAAACTTCAATATAAACCTATCGAAAAAATTTACTCAAAGTAATGGCGCATGGACAAAATTAACAGTTCAATTGGAAAGTTGGAGTGATAATTATGACAATAGTGTAGGAGATAGTAGTAAAATTGACCTTACACAATTATATATAGAGATGGGAAATGTACCTATGTTTACAGGAGCATTTAAAGATGCTGTAATAGTAGCAGGTAAGAAAAAATGGGATGATCAACAAGTTGAAGTTCTAGACTATTACTATCAAGAGGTTGCAGGAACTGGACTAGGAATTGAAAATATTAAATTATGGAATGGAAGTTTAAACTTAGCTTATATATCAAATGATTTTAAAGATGGAGAGCTTTCAAATCTTGAAGGAGAAAAAGCTGAAGATATAAGAGCGTATAAAGTAAAATATACTTATGGAGATATCTCTGGAGAAGTAATGTATGCTCATGCTATGGATAATGATAGAATAAAAGACTATAATGCATATGATAGAACAGAGAAAGATGATAAGGGAAATTATCATGATGTTTATAATAAATGGTATAGAGATGCAGCAGATGATGGATTCTATGCTGGATTATATTATCAACCAGATAATTTCTTTGGATTAGAAGGAAAAGGACAACACTATTTACAATATGCTACTGGATTATTAGCTGGAGAGGGAATAGGAAAGATAGATACTGACTCTAATAAAAGAGCTGCCAATGATGCTGTAACTTATCAATTAGGACTTGGAGGAACAGTAAGGCTTGGAGATAGAACTCATATGTTAGTAAGCTATAGAAGTTTACGTGCTCAAGACATAAATGCTAAAAAAGATATATCATATGGATGGTTCTCTCAAAGTTATGATGATACTGGTGCTTGGACATGGGCTGGAACTGGTATTGATACAGAACAAAAAAATGCTACATGGATGACTAATAAATTAGAAACTGATGCTCTAGTTTTAAGACCAATCTACTATATAAATCAAAATTTAGATTTATGGCTAGAAGCTGGTATAGCTCGTAAAGATACAGAAGCTTATAATGGAACTACTGAAGATCATCTATTATATAAAATTTCAGCTGGACCACAATTGAAATATTATGTTGGAAATGCCGAAACATCATTAAGATTATTTGTTACTTATATAGGAGATAAAACAGAAAGAAGAGAAAACGGAGTAACAACAAAATCAACAGTAGAAGATGTAATTACAGGTTTCCAAGTTTCAGCATGGTGGTAAAATACTTGACAAGAATAAAAAAAACGTTTATCATCAATTATAGAAGTAAAAAAAGAGGTGAGTTCTATAAAAATTGATGATATAGCAAGACTAGCTGGATATTCAAAATCAACAGTATCTAAAGTCATAAATAATTATCCAGGAATACCAGAATCAACAAAAGAAAAAATAATGAAGGTTATAAAAAAATATGAATTTGAACCTAATATTCAAGCTAGAAATTTAGCTGGGAAAAGGGATAAAGTAATAGGAATATTTATCTTAGATAAAGGTGGACTAGGAAGTTATTTTTTCCAATATATAATTGCTTTAATTGTTGAAAAATCAGAAGAAAGAGATGTAAAGGTTTTAATTTCTCTTATTAAAATTAGTGAAGAGAAAATTAGAATAAAGCAACTAATAGATAATGGAACTATTCAAGGAGCAATCATAATAGGGGCTACCTTAGATGAACCTGAAATAGAAAATCTAATAGAGAATGAATATAACTTGGTAATGTTTGACTATAAAACTGAGCATCATTCTAAAAATGTATTTTTAATTAATTCAAATAATTATAATGGAGGAAAATTAGCAGCTAAATTTTTATTAGAAAAAGGGCTTAAAACTATCTATCATTTTGCAGGACAAGAAAATAAATTGGCCGGTTTAGAAAGAAAAGAAGGTTTTTTAGATGAACTAGATGGAAATGGGATAGTATCTAAAGTACTAAAAGGAGAGTTTCAGTTAGAAATAGCTAAAAAAATATTTACTCAATTGATAAAAAGTGGAGATATTCCAGAAGGGATATTTTGTGCTAATGATGAGATGGCAATAGGTTGTTTAGAAGCTTTAACAGAAAATGATATAGCTTATGAGAAGGTTAAATTGATAGGATTTGACAATAACCAAATTTCAAGACTTTATAGACCTAGAATTACAACTATAGGATATAATTTAGATAAAATGGCTGATAAAGCTGTAGAGGCTATTTTAAAATTAATAGCTGGAGAAAAAATAAAAACAAATGTTTATAATGGAGAATTAAAGCTTTATGAAAGAGAAACATAGTTTCTCTTTCATTTTAGAAAATAAGGAAAGCGGTTTCTAAAAGGAGAAAAAATATGTACTTAAGTTTTGATGTTGGAGGAACTAAAACAAAATATTCTTTAATAAATGAAAGAGGAGAGATTCTAAAGAGTGGTAGTATAGATACTCAAGATAATAAAGATACAATCTTTAAAAGAGTAAAAGAAGTAGTTGAAAAATTTCAAAATGAAGGAGACAAAATAGATGGGCTAGCTTTTAGCATGCCTGGAGTAATAGATGTAAAAAGAGGACATATGATTACAGGTGGAGCTCTATATGATTTATATGATTTTCCTTTTAAAAGTGAATTAGAAAAATATATAGGGATTCCTGTGGAGTTGGAAAATGATGTAAATTGTGTAGCACTAGCAGAAAAATGGCTAGGGAATGCTAAAGAATGTGAAAATTTTCTTTGTCTAACTGTTGGAACAGGAGTAGGTGGAGCTATATATATAGATGGAAAGATGGTAAGAGGAAGGGGATTTGCTGCTGGAGAATTTGGATTTATGATAACTGATAGAAGAGAAAATTATGAAGAAGCAAGTCTTAGTATGTCTGGAAGTGTAAGAGGTGGATTAATAAAAGCTTATGCTAAGAAGAAAAATATGAATTGGGAAGAGTTAAGAGGAGAAGAGATATTTGAGTTTTCTAAAAATGGAGATAAAATTGCGACAGAGGTAATTGAAGAATTTTATACATCCTTAGCTTATTCAATTTATAACTTAGCTGTTAGTTTAAATCCTGAAAAAATACTTATAGGTGGAGAGATAACAAAAAGGGAAGATTTTATAGAAATTATAGAGAAAAAAGTAGAAACTATAAAAAAAGATGTCTGTCCTTTAGAAATGCCTAAATTAGAGAGATGTAAATTTTTAAATGATTCTGGAAAAATAGGTGCAGTATATCATTTTATTTTAAGTGAAAAAGAAAGAAAAAATTAGGAGGAAAATATGAGTTTATTTGATAAGTTCAATGTATTTTTAGAAGAAAAATTTATGCCAATAGCTGGGAAAATAGGTGGACAAAAACATTTACAAGCAATAAGAGATGGATTAATTTTATCTATGCCTTTAACAATAGCAGGTTCTATCTTTATGATTTTAGCTTTTTTACCAATACCTGGGTACTATGACTTTATGTTAGGTATATTTGGAGATACCTGGATGGGAAAAGTTCTCTATCCTGTAAGAGCAACTTTTGATATTATGTCTATATTTGGATGTATTGGAATAGCGTATAGATTAGCTGAAAAAAATAAAGTAGACTGTCTTTCATCAGTTGCTCTTGCATTAATGACGTTTATGATATTGACTCCATATAAAGTTTCATTTATGAATACCAGTGTAGAGGCTATTCCATTAGTATATACAGGAAGTGCAGGATTATTTGGAGCGATAATAGCCTCACTTATATCAGTTGAGATTTATACATGGTTTATTAGAAAAAATATAGTTATAAAGATGCCTGATAATGTTCCACCAGCAGTTGCAAGATCATTTGTTGCATTAATTCCAACTTTAGCTTTAATGATAGGAACTTTAATCATACGTTTAATATTAGAAAGTACTGATTTTCAAAATGTTCACGAGTTATTAAAAGTAATTTTAACGACTCCACTAAAAATATTGGTAGGAAGCTGGTGGGGATTAGCTATAATAGTTGCTATAATTCAATTATTCTGGATAGCAGGACTACATGGATCAACAATTATTTTAGGAACAATAGGACCAGTGCTTGGATTATTAGGAGATCAAAATAGACTTGCTTATGAAGCAGGAAAAGAGATCCCTAATGTATTAGGAGGACCATTTTTTGATATATTTATAAGTCTTGGTGGTGGAGGAGGAACATTTGCTCTAGCATTTCTATTGGCTTTTGTTTCTAAAAGTAAACAACTTAAAGAGGTAGGAAGAATTTCAGTTGGAGCAGCGTGTTTTAATATAAATGAACCAATTATATTTGGATTACCTATAGTTATGAATCCGTACTTAATAATTCCATTTTTTATAACACCTATTATAACAGGACTTATTGGTTATTTTAGTATTGCTATGGGAGTATTGCCAAAATTACCAGGAATTTCAATCCCATGGACAACACCACCTTTAATAAGTGGATATTTAGCTTCTATAGGTTCATTTAGATATGTTATTTTACAAATTCTATTAATCGTTATAGGCTTAATAATATATTTACCATTTTTTAAAGCATTTGATAATAAAATTTTAGAAGAAGAAAAAGCTTATGAAAATAATTAATAAAATTAGGAGTGATATTATGAGTTTTCCAAAGAATTTTTTATGGGGAAGTGCTACAGCAGCTTACCAAGTAGAAGGAGCATGGAATCAAGATGGAAAAGGACCATCTATATGGGATCTGTATTCAAAATTACCTGGAACAACATTTGAAGGAACAAATGGAGACATAGCAGCAGATCATTACAATAGATATAAAGAAGATGTAAAAACAATGGCTGAAATGGGATTAAAAACTTATAGATTCAGTATTGCTTGGACAAGAATTTTTCCAGAGGGATCAGGAAAAATAAATGAAAAAGGAATAGAGTTTTATAGCAATCTAATAGATGAACTATTAAAATACAACATTGAACCTATGATAACTCTTTACCATTGGGATTTACCTCAAGCTCTTCAAGATAAGTATGCAGGTTGGGAATCAAGAGAGATAATAGATGATTTTGTAGAGTATGCAAGAGTATGTTTTAAAAACTTTGGAGATAGAGTAAAATATTGGATTGTAATGAATGAGCCAAATGTTTTTATAGGATTAGGATATGGAATAGCTTTACATCCACCTGGATTAAAAGATAGAAAGAAAGAGTTAAATGCTGGGCACATAACGGCTTTAGCTAATGCAAAAGCAATTAAGTTATTTAGAGAGATAGTTCCAAATGGGATGATAGGATCGAGTATAGCTTATGGACCAGCTTATGCAGCTTCAGAATCTGAAGAGGATAAATTAGCTTTAGAGAAATACTATAACTATAATGTATGGTGGTGGTTTGATCCATATTTCAAAGGGGAATATCCAGCAGATATGTTAAAATATAATCAAGAAAAATATGGAGCTCCAGAGATACTAGATGGAGATATGGAACTTCTTAAGTCAGCAAAATCTGATTTTATAGGAATTAATTATTACTGTACCCAAATGATAGCTGATAATAAAGAGGGAGTAGGATACAATGGTATGAATACTACTGGAGAGAAAAATAGTCAAAAGGAGAATGGAGTACCAGGGTTATTTAAAAATGTTAGAAATACTAACTTAGAATATACTGATTGGGATTGGGCAATAGATCCAGATGGATTAAGATATGGAATGGTTCAGTTAAAAGAGAGATACAATCTTCCTATAATAATTAGTGAAAATGGATTAGGAGCTGTAGATCCAATAGATGAAGAGGGAAATGTACAAGATATTCCAAGAATAGATTACCTAAGAGAGCATATAATAGCTTGTGAAAAAGCTATAGAAGAGGGAGTGGATCTACTAGGATATTGTACTTGGTCATATATAGATCTATTAAGCTGGTTAAATGGATATAAGAAACAGTATGGGTTTATCTATGTAGATAGAAAGAATAATTTAGAGAGAAAGAAAAAAGCAAGTTATTTCTGGTATAAAGATGTAATAGCTAGTAATGGAGAGAAATTATAAAATATTTGAGAAGGGATTAGAATGAAAAAAAAAGCTAAAGGTAAAATTATGTTTTTATTAGCTATTACTTTACTTGCAACAAGTTGTGGAAATGTGAATACTAAAGAGGGAACAAAGGAAATAGAAATAGCTAAACTTTCAATAGATAAAAAATATCAACAAAATGATTTAATTCTTTTTACTAATGAAGTTTTAGGTGGATGGTCAATGGAAGGAGGACAAGAGTTAGATGAAAGAGGGTTTTTACCTGTAGATAAAAATATGACATATAACTCTTTACCTTCATTACACATAAAGACTTCAATAAATGAAAATCAATGGTTATGTTCAATAGTACCAAAAGGTTGGAATGCTATGAATTTAGAACCATATGTTGTCAATGGAACATTAGAGTTTAATATAAAAGGAGCAAAAGGGGGAGAAGTATTTGAACTCTCTTTTGGTGGAAAGAGAACAGATGGAAAAGGAGATATTGATATAGTCTCTTTTAGAACAGACACGCAGTTTGAAATAACTAAAGAATGGCAACATATTTCTATTCCATTAAAGGATGTGATGAATTTATCAGGAGAAGCAGATTTAAGATCTTTTAGACAGCTTATTTTTAAGGAAGTTGATAATGGGGTAACAGAAAAACCTGTTGAAGTATGGATAAATGATGTAAGAATAATAACTTCAGATGATGAAACTTCACAAAATCCTGTGAAAGTAAATCAAGTAGGATATCATTTAAATGCAGATAAATATGCTTTAATAAGTGGATTTGCACATAAATTCACAACTCCAGTAGGAACAATTTTTAGAGTAAAAGATACTAAAGATAAAGTGATTTATACAGGAAAATTGTCGCTGATTTGTGATGATGATTCAGTTGTATCAGGAGATAGAATACTAAAAGCTGACTTCAGTGATATTAAAGTTCCAGGAACGTATTTTTTAGAGGTTGAAGGTGTAGGAAAATCTCAGAAATTTACAATAGGAGATAACATATATAAACCTTTATTGGAAGATATAACTAAATATTATTATCTTCAAAGAGGAAATGAAATAATTGAAGAAAAATATGTTGGAAAACTATTTGCAAGAGGAGAAGGACTACCACAAGATAGAAGTGTTCCTCTAAATTCTCAAAGAGAGAGCTCAAAAAGATATGATGTTTCTGGTGGATGGTATGATGCTGGAGATTATGGAAAATACACAAATGCTGGAGCTACTGCGGTAACAGAACTTTTATGGGCATATGAAATGTTTCCAAATCAATTTAGAGATAAAAAAGATTTTATACCAGAAAGTGGAAATGGAGTTTCAGATTTATTAGATGAAATTAGATGGGAATTAGATTTCTTATTAAAAATGCAAGATAAAGATACAGGAGGAGTATATTCTCATGTATGGGCACAAAACTATGATGGTACACCAGATATAGCTTTAACAATGGATAGATATATCCAGGATAAAAATGGAACAATGACTAATGTAAAACCAACAACTCATACAGCAGATGTTGTTGCTGCTTTAGCTCATGGTTATACAGTATTTAAAAATATAGATAAAGAATATGCTGAAAAATTACTTAAAGCAGCAAAATTTGGATACCAATACTTAGAAAAAAATTCAAATTTAATAATCTCTATGCCGAATGAACCATATTATGATGGAAATGATACTGATAATAGATTATGGGCAGCAGCAGAATTATATAGAGCCACTGGAGAAAAAAAATACGACGAATATTTCTTAAATAACTATAGAAATTTTGAAGAAAGCTTTGAAGCTGAAAAAAATGGACATGGTTGGGGAAATATGGAAAAAGTTGCTTTTTATGCATACTTAAGCTCTAAAAATCCTGCTTCTGAAGTAAAAGAATGGTTTAAAGAGAAGTTTACATCATGGTCAGATGATGTATTTGAAAAAACTGTAAATAACCCATGGAAAACTGTGTTAGGAGAAAATGACTATGTATGGGGAAGTAACTCAGTTATAGGAACTACATTGATGGATCTATATGTAGGAAATAAGGTTCTAGGAAAGGATAATGATAGAACTATAGCTATGATGAGAACTAATATGAACTATTTCTTAGGAGTAAATCCATTAGCATTTAGTTATGTTTCAGGATATGGAGAAAATTGTTTAAGTCATACATATAGCAACATATATAATTATGATGGGATATTAGAGATTCCAAAGGGATATTTTGCAGGAGGACCAAACCAATTTCAAGGTGCGGAACTATCTAAATTCAATGCTAGAGATTATGTTGACTCAGGATATGAATGGACAACAAATGAGCACACAATTTATTGGAATTCAGTATTAATATTTTCTACAGCAGCTTTAAATGAAAATCTTCAAGAAGTTAGTATTATGAACTTTGAAGTGAAATAAAAAATAAAAAGAGAGCAAGTTACTAAAAGTTATAGAGTATCCTTGCTCTTTTAATTTACTAATTTTTTAGATAAAATAATTTAATCGCTATTAACCAAATTAAAAAAATCAGAAATAGGAATTAATGCTGCTCCAAGTATACTTGAACGCTCATTTAAATTAGAACATAAAATATTAAGAGGATAATTTTTAAAGAAAATATTTTTTTGAATATTTTTTAAAATATCTTGTTGATATTTTTCAATATATTTTGCTAAATTTCCACTAATTATAATATTATTGATATCAAAAGTTAAAAGTATATTACTTAAACCAATACTAAAAAAATTAATATATTTTTCTACGAACTCTTTATTTTGTTCTTTATCAAAAATAAAAGAAAGTTCTTTAGTACTAACCCTATTAAGCTCCTCTTCTGTTGCAATTTCAGAAACATATAATTCCCAACATCCTCTATTTCCACAATTACATTTTTTTCCAGAATAATCAATGGAGATACGTCCAAACTCTCCGCATAAATTATTATTTCCATGATGTAAGTGAGAATTAATATATACTCCAGCTCCTATTCCACTTCCAATAGAAATAACAACAAAATTTTCATTCTTTTGAGCTTTTCCAAGAATTTTTTCGCTATAAATACAAGCATTAGCATCATTTTCTAAAAACATTTAAATCATATTTTTTAAATATATCATTTAAATCTATATTTTTTAAATTTAAGTTTATTCCATCTAAAATTTTTAATTTTTTTCTATCTACAATTCCTGGAAAAGAGATTTCAATTCCCAAAATTTTATCTTTAATCTCTTTATCAATTTCATTAAAAAATTCATTGAAAAGAGAGGATAAGATTTGAGAAAAAGTATTATTATTATATTCTAAATTAAGAATTGTCCTTTCTTTTTTTATTCTTCCAAGAAGATCAATTAGAATAAAGCTAATTTTTTTTAACTCGATCTGGATTCCGATTGAGTAGAACTTATCAGTATTTACAAGAAATGATACTGAAGAGCGTCCAGGTGTATGCATAATTTCATCAGATTGTAAAATTATTCCCTCTTTTAAAAAATCTTCTACTAATCTTTTAGAGGTTGGATAAGTTAAATTTAATCCTTTACTTGCTTGAGAAATTGTAAAATTTTTATTTTTATATATAAAATTTAAAAAATCTAAATCATTCCTTTTTTTTGTTCTAATTGGTACATTAATTCACCTCAATTATTTATATCATTTTTTAATGATATAACTTTTTTATATAAAAGTCAAATTTTTAAAAGGAGGGTTTATATGGAATTTTTTAAAGGAATTGATAAAGTAAAATATGAAGGTGTAAAAACAAATAATTTATTAGCATTTGCTCATTATAATCCTGAAGAAGTAATATTAGGAAAAAAGATGAAAGATCACCTTAAATTTGCAATGTCATATTGGCATACATTAACAGGAGAGGGAACAGATCCATTTGGAAATGCAACTATGGATAGAGAGTGGAATGAGTATACTCCAATGGAAAAAGCAAAAGCTAGAGTAAAAGCTGGTTTTGAATTTATGGAAAAATTAGGACTTGAATATTTCTGTTTTCATGATAAAGATATAGCTCCAGAGGCTGAAACATTAGAAGAGTACCATAGAAACTTAGATGAGATCGTTGATTTAATAGAAGAAGAGATGAAAAGAACAGGAATAAAATTACTTTGGGGAACATCAAATATGTTTAGTCATCCAAGATTCATGCATGGAGCTGCAACAAGTTGTAATGCAGATGTATTTGCTTATGCAGCAGCTCAAACTAAAAAAGCTTTAGAAATTACTAAAAGATTAAATGGAACAGGTTATGTATTTTGGGGTGGAAGAGAAGGATATGAAACACTATTAAATACAGACATAGGATTAGAGTTAGATAATCTTGCAAGATTTTTACAAATGGCAGTAGATTATGCTAAAAAAATAGGATTTGAAGGGCAGTTCTTTATAGAACCAAAACCAAAAGAACCAACAAAACATCAATATGATTTTGATACTACAACAGTACTTGGATTCTTAAGAAAATATAATTTAGATAAGTATTTTAAAATGAATATAGAAGCAAATCATGCTACATTAGCTGGACATACTTTCCAACATGAATTGTGTACAGCAAGAATTAATGGTGTATTTGGAAGTATAGATGCTAACCAAGGAGATATGTTATTAGGATGGGATACAGACCAATTTCCAACAAATGTATATGATGCAGTTTTAGCTATGTATGAAACACTTTTAGCTGGTGGATTTAAAGAAGGAGGATTAAATTTTGATGCTAAAGTAAGAAGAGGTTCTTTCGAACCAAAAGATCTATTCTATGCGTATATTTCAGGAATGGATACTTTTGCTAAAGGATTAAAAGTTGCAGCGAAATTAATTGAAGATGGAACTTTTGAGAAAATTAAAGTTGAAAGATATAGTTCATATACAACTGGTATAGGAAAACAAATTGTTAATGGAGAAGTTGGATTTGAAGAACTTTCAAAATATGCTTTAACAAATGGAGTTAAGAAAAATTCTTCTGGAAGACAAGAAATGTTAGAAAATATTTTAAATAGATATATTTATGAATAATCAATGAGGTAGGCTTATGTATATAGGAATTGATTTAGGAACATCAGCAGTAAAGTTATTATTGATGAACCCAGAAGGGAAAGTTTTAAAAACTGTTTCTAAAGAATATCCACTTTTATTTCCTAAAGAAAATTGGATAGAACAAAATCCAGATGATTGGGTAGAAAAAACTTTTGAAGCTTTTTTAGAATTTACTTCAGAAGAATTATCACTAGTGAGAGCAATTAGTTTTAGTGGACAAATGCATGGATCAGTTTTTTTAGATGATGAAGATAAAGTTATTAGACCAGCTTTATTATGGTGTGATCAAAGAACAGTAGAAGAGTGTAAGTTTTTAAATAGAAAATTTGGGTCAAAATTAATAGATTTAACAGGAAATATAGCTATAACAGGATTTACTGCTCCTAAAATTTTATGGTTAAAAAATAATGAATCAGAAAATTTTAAAAAGATTAATAAAATTATGTTACCGAAAGATTATTTAGCTTTTAAACTTAGTGGTGTTTACTCTACTGATGTTTCAGATGCTTCATGAACACTTCTTTTAGATGTAAAAAATAGAAAATGGTGTCAAGAGATATTAGAAGAGTTGGGGATTACTGAGAAGCAACTTCCTAAATTGTTTGAATCTTATGAATGTATAGGAAAGATAAAAAAAATATAGCACAAAAATATGGATTTAATGAAGAGGTTAAAATAATAGCAGGTGGAGGAGACCAAGCTACAGGTGCTGTAGGAGTTGTAAAAGACGGAGTTTTATCAGTGGCTTTGGGAACATCTGGAGTTGTTTTTGCAAATAGCTCTTCTTACAGAGCAGAAAGTGAGGCTAGATTACATTCGTTTTGTCATGCTAATGGTGGATATCATCAAATGGGGGTTATGCTCTCTGCAGCTGGAGCATTAAAATGGTGGATAGAAGGAGTAAATAAGAGCAAAGATTATACATACTTTGTAGAGGAAGAAGCTAAGAATAGTAAATTTGATGAAAAATTACTATTTTTACCATATCTAACTGGTGAAAGAACACCTCATAATGATCCTGATGCAAGAGGAGCTTTTATTGGATTAAATATTCAACATGAAAGATCAGATATGACAAGAAGTGTTTTAGAAGGAATAACTTTTGGACTAAGAGATTCTTTAGAATTAATTAAAGGTACAGGAGTTTGTACGGATACTATAAGAGTTAGTGGTGGTGGAGCCAAAAGTAATCTTTGGAAACAAATGATAGCTGATATATTTAATTTGAAAGTAGAGACTATTAATTCTACCGAGGGACCTGCTTTTGGAGCTGCAATTTTAGCAGCTGTAGGAGATAGGTGTTTTCATTCTGTAAATGAAGCTTGTGAGAAGTTAATCCAAGTTATTGATACGAAATATCCAAATTCCGAAAATAAACATTTTTATGAAAAAAATATCAAAAATTTAAACGTTTATATTATGTTTTAAAAGAAATGGAAAAATAAAATATATGAATTTTATTAAAAGAGAGAAGGTAAAACTTCTCTTTTTTCTTTTTATTTAAAGAAAGATTTAAAAATTATGTTATAATATAAAAAAATATAAAAGTGAGGAGATAAAAGTAAGAGAATGAGTAGTAATGAAATGTATATTCGTATGACGGAAACTAAGATTTCCAGATTAATTCCAAGACTAGCAATTCCTACAATTATAACGATGTTAGTAACATCTATCTATAATATGGCAGATACTTTTTTTGTAAGTCAAATAGGAACATCAGCTTCAGCAGCAGTAGGAATAAATTTTTCACTTATGGCAATGATTCAAGTTATAGGTTTTACATTAGGGATGGGAAGTGGAAACTATGTTTCTAGAAGTTTGGGAAGACAAGATAGTGATGGTGCACATAGGGCAGCAGCTACAGCTTTTTTTACAGCTATGACTTTAGGAGCAATACTTGCCATTTTAGGATTACTATTCTTAGATGAATTTGTAAATATGTTAGGAGCTACTCCAACAATAGCTCCCTATGCTAAGGATTATGCAAAATATATATTGATAGCTACTCCATATATGTGTTGTGCCTTTGTTCTTAATAATTTGCATAGGTCTCAAGGAAATGCTTTTTACTCTATGTTAGGACTTGCAACAGGTGGAATACTGAATATGATACTTGATCCAATCCTTATATTTAAATTTAATATGGGAATATCTGGGGCGGCTATTGCTACAATTTTTAGTCAATTTGTAAGTTTTAGTATTTTGCTATTTATGAGTCAAAGAAATAAAAAGAATGTTACTATAAAGTTGAGTAAATTTACTTTTAAATTGTGGGTATATAAAGAGATTTTAAAAGCTGGACTTCCAACCTTATCACGTCAAGGATTGGCAAGTATGGCAGCAGTAGCACTTAATGTTTGTGCTAGTCCATTTGGAGATGCAGCAATAGCAGCAATGTCTATTACAGTTCGTATTATGATATTTATAGGTTCCTCTTTAATTGGATTTGGACAGGGATTCCAGCCTGTTTGTGGATTTAACTATGGAGCTAAAAAATATGATAGAGTATTAGAAGCTTATCATTTTTGCCTAAAGGTGGGGGTTGTATTATTAAGTATATTAGGAATAATATGCTTTATATTTGCTCCAGAGATAATTGCTCTTTTTAGAAAAGAGGATTTAGAAGTAATAGAGATAGGAACAGTTGCTCTTCGTTACCAATGTTTGACTTTACCAATTCAAGCTTCTATTGTTATGGCTAATATGCTTACTCAATCTATTGGATATGGATTTTGGGCTACTCTTGTAGCAATGGGAAGACAGGGAATATTTTTAATTCCAGCACTATTTATTTTACCAAATATTTTTGGAATAAGAGGATTACAATATTGTCAACCGTTTGCTGATATCTGTACTTTTATAGTTGGACTACTAGTTGTAAGAAAAGTTATAGGAGATTTAAAGGCAAATATGAAAAAGAATTAATAGGAGAGTAAAAAACCTAATTACCCTATTGAGAAAAATTATTAGCTTTAGAAGAGAAAAAAATGTATAATTTTAATATAAAGTTAAAATTATACTAATGGCATAGAAGTTGCTATATTTATAGTAAAAGATTAGATAGTTTTAGGAGGAGAAATGAAGTATAACTTTAATGAAAGAATAGATAGAAGTGAAAACCATTCAGCTAAATGGGCAGAAATGGGAATGAAATTTGGAAGAAATGACTTAACTCCAATGTGGGTAGCTGATATGGATATAAAAACAGCTCCAGAGATACTTGAAGCTATGAGAAATAAATTAGAACAAGAGATATTTGGATATGTATATAGACCAGATTCATATTATGAGAGTGCAGCAAATTGGCTGAAGAAAAGATTTGGTTATGAGATATCTCCAGCTACATTAATTCATAGTCCAGGTGTTGTTCCAAGTATGTCTATACTTGTAAAAATGTTGACAAAGGAAACTGACAAGATTTTAATACAATCTCCTGTATATCCACCATTTGCTTCATCAGTAAAGGATAATGGAAGAACTTTGGTAGAGAATAATCTTGTAAAAGATGAAAATGGATACTATACAGTAGACTTTGAAGATTTAGAGAAAAAACTTTCTTGTGAAGATGTAACTCTATTTATCTTATGTAATCCACACAACCCTGTTGGAAGAGTATGGAAAAAAGATGAGTTAGAAAAAATGGGAGAACTTTGTAGAAAATACAATGTAAGAATACTTGCTGATGAGATTTGGAGAGATTTAATTATGCCTGGACATAAACATATTCCTATGGCTTCATTAAGTAAAGAGATAGAAGATATAACTATAACACTATTTTCTCCAACAAAATCATTTAACTTAGCTGGACTTCAAGCTTCTTTTGCAACTTTCCCAAGAGCAGAAGAGAGAAAAGAGTTTGATGATATTTTAGGTAAAATGGATGTAAAAAGAAATAATCCATTTAGTTTAGTAGCTTTTGAAGCAGCTTATGAAAAGTGTGAAAATTGGTTAGAGCAACTTATTGAGCATATAGATGGAAATATGCAATATGTTATAGATTTTATAAATGAAAAACTACCTATGATAAAAACAGCTAAGCCAGAGGGAACTTACCTTATGTGGTTAGACTTTAATGGTGTGGGTATTCCTCAAGATAAGATACAAGATTTCCTAATCAATGAAGCTAAAGTAGCTATGAATGATGGAGCTACATTTGGAGAGAATGGAAAAGGATTTTTTAGAATGAATGTTGCTTGTCCTAGATATATGGTAGAGGAAGCAATGGAAAAAATAGAGAAGGCCTTAAGAAACTTAAAGTAAATATAACAAAAAGAAGTAGTGGAGTTATTCCGCTACTTTTTTCTATAAAAATATTGAAAGGGGACTTGAAAAAAATAAAATAAAGTATTATATTTAAATTAGAGGGAAAATTTCTTAAAAATATTAGGAGGAAAAGATATGGCAATAGCAAGATACATACTTAATGAAACAAGTTATTTTGGAATAGGGAGTAGAGAAAATCTAGCAACAGAGGTAAAAGCTAGAGGATATAAAAAAGCTCTATTAGTAAGTGATAAAATACTTGAGAGTTGTGGAGTATTAGATAAAGTAAAAAAAGTTTTAGATGATGCAAATATACCTTATGATGTATATGTAGATATAAAACAAAATCCAACAGTAAAAAACTGTAAAGAGGGATTAGTAGCATTTAATAAAGCAGGAGCAGATTTTATAGTAGCAGTGGGAGGAGGTTCTGTAATAGATACAGCTAAGGCAGTGGCTATTACAAAAAATAACCCAGAGTTTGAAGATATAAAATCATTAGAAGGAGTAGCTCCAACTCATACTAAATGTGTGCCAATAATTGCATTGCCAACTACTTGTGGAACTGCAGCAGAAGTAACAATCAACTACGTAATAACTCTAGAAGATGAAAATAGAAAAATAGTTTGTGTAGACCCTAAGGATATACCATTAGTAGCAATAGTAGATGCTGAACTTATGCTTACAATGCCAAATAGAACAATAGCAGCAACAGGAATGGACGCTTTAACTCATGCAATAGAGGGATATATTACAAAGGGAGCTCATATAATTTCAGATATGTTTGAGATAAAAGCTATTGAATTAATAGCTAAGCATTTAAGAGGAGCGGTAGCTAATAAAAATTTAGAGGATATGGAAGGAATGAGTATAGCTCAATATGTGGCAGGAATGGGATTCTCAAATGTAGGACTTGGAATAGTTCACTCTATGGCACATCCACTAGGAGCTGTATATGATATTCCTCATGGAGTAGCAAATGCACTACTTCTACCAACAGTAATGGAATTTAATATGTCTGCATGTATAGAAAAATATGGAGATATAGCAAAAGCTATGGGTGTAGATACAACTGGAATGAGTAAAGAGGAAGCAGCACAAGCAGCTGTAGATTCAGTAAGAAAACTTGCTATTGATGTAGGAATTCCTCAAACTTTAAGAGAGATAAATATTCCAGAAGAGGGACTTCCAAAATTATCAAAAGATGCATTATCTGATGTATGTACAGGTGGAAATCCTAAAGATGTAACTTTAGAAGATATTGAAAAATTATACAATAAAGTTTATTAATTTTTTATAGATTATAATTTTGAAGAGGATGATTATTTTTAAAATAATTGTCCTCTTTTTTCTTTAAAGATTTTCTTATAAAATATGGTATAATTTAAAGAAAAAATTAAGAGGAATAAGTATGAAAAAACAGATTGCTATCATAACAAATGCTAAAGAGATAAGAAGTGCTATGAAAGAGCAAGTAGATTTAATATTTGAAGGATTAGCACAAAGTGAAATATATAGTATTGAAGATGGAAGTATAAATAATCTAACAAAGGCAGATTTATATCTTCTTTCAAGTAGTGCCTATGAATTTTTAGATGAAGAGTTTTTAAAAAATAACAATATAGTAATAGCAGATTTAACTGTATCAAAGGAGATGTTAAAATATTTAAAAAGTTTTCCTTATGGTACAAAGGTTATATTTTTTAATGTAAGCTTTAAGATGTGTATTGAAATAATCTCAATGATGTATCACTTAGGGGTAAATAATATAGAGTTTATTCCAGCTTATCCAAAGATGGAGATATTTCCAGAGGGAGATATAGTAATGACTCCAGCAGAAACTCAGCTATTGCCAAAAGAGGTACTAGATAGAAAAATCATAGATATAGGACATAGAATATTAGATGCTAATACAATAATAGAGATAGCTTTAAAACTTGAGTTTGAACATATATTGTATTACAAAAAAATAAGAGAGTATTTAGATACGGTAGCTACTAATGATTATAGCTTAAGTAAAATAGTAGAAAAGGCAACACAAGCAGAGAGTCAGTTTTCACTTTTGATGAAGACAACTAATATTGCTATTTTAGGAGTGGATAAAGATAACTTCTTATGTTCTTGTAATGAAGGAGCAGAGAAAATATTAAATAAAAGAAGTGGAGCTGTATTAGGAAACAATGCAGAGGAGTTACTACCTAACATTCCATTTAGAGAGGTAAAAGAGAAGAAAGAAGAAATTAAAAATAGGTTAGTAAAAATAGGAGAAGAGTATATAAATCTTTCAGTTATACCTATAATAAAAGCAGAACATTATATGGGAGCTTTTGCAATATTCCAAGAATTTAAAGAGGAAGAGAAAAAGCAAAATGAGTTGAGAAGACAACTTTTAAATAAGGGACATAAAGCAAAATATACTTTTGATGATATTATAGGAGAAAATCACTCTATGCTAAAACTAAAGGCTTTAGCTCAAAAAATGGCAAGAATAGATTCAGATATTCTGATAACAGGAGAGAGTGGAACAGGAAAAGAGTTATTTGCTCATGCTATTCACAATTATTCTCATAGAAAAGATTATCCATTTATAGTAGTAAACTGTGCAGCTATTCCAGAAACCCTACTTGAGAGTGAACTGTTTGGATATGAAGAGGGAGCTTTTACAGGGGCTAAAAAGGGAGGAAAGATTGGACTTTTTGAATTTGCTCATATGGGAACTCTCTTTTTAGATGAGTTAGAGGGAATGAGTCCAGCTTTACAAGTAAAACTTCTTCGTGTAATTCAAGAGAAAGAGTTGATGAGAATAGGTGGAGATAAGGTAATAAATGTAGATGTAAGAATAATAGCTACTACTAATGAGGAATTAAGAGATTTAGTAAAAGAGGGAAAATTTAGAAAAGATTTATACTATAGAATGAGTGCATTTCCTCTTATTGTTCCACCTCTTAGAGAGAGAAAAGATGACTTATACCTTTTAACTGAAAAATTTATGAGAAGTAGTGGAGCTGACTTTAGATTTTCTTCTAAAGCTAAAAAAGCCTTTGAGATGTATAATTGGGAAGGAAATATAAGGGAGTTAAAAAATTATATAGAGTTTTTAGGATTTACGGAGGAAAAAATAATAGAATTTGAAGATATGCCTCTTGCTATAAGAGAGTACTATGAAGAGGAAAAAAATAGAGATAGAATGGAGAGGGAGCAAGGAAGAGAGGAGTATTGTAAAGAGATATTTGGAAAAAGATATGAAGAGTATATATTTTTACTGAGAAAAATAGATGAGTGTTGCAATAGAGGAGAGAGTAGTGGAAGACAAAAATTACTAGAGGTGTGTAAGCAGCAAGAAATTTTTCTCACAGAACAAGAGATTAGAGGGATGCTAAAAAAATTAGAAGATTTAGGATTTATAGAGGTATATAAAGGGCGTCGTGGTAATAAGATATCAAATAAAGGAAGAGAGTTTTTAGAAAAATTAGATTAAACTATTTATTTTTTTAAAAAATTATGATATAATAAGGCGTAAATTAAATAATAGGCGATGGAGTTCGCCTTTAAGTGCGAAAGCTAATGACTCCTACTCTTTAAGGGTAGGAGTCTTTTTATTTTCAGGAGGTAATTATGCAGTATATTTTAACACTACTATTTTTAATTTTTTTAGCTTTTTATTCAAACTTTGTAGGAAAGATATTTGAGAAGATAAAACTTCCATCTCTTATAGGAATGATGGTAGCTGGTTTATTAATAGGACCATATGGAGTTAACAAGGTTCCTAGTTTAGCTTTAAATATAGCTCCAACTTTAAAAGATATTGCTCTAGTAACAGTTCTTTTTATAGGAGGATTAGGAATAGGAGCTGACCAGATGAAAAAAATAGGTAGACCAGCAATATGTTTAAGTATTATTCCAGCATCTTTAGAGGGATTTGCTATAGCCTATCTATCTACAATATTTTTAGATTTTACCTTTGTACAAGGAGCTATCTTAGGATTTATAATAGCAGCAGTTAGTCCAGCAGTATTAGTTCCTGCAATGGTAAATCTTATAGAGAATAGAGTGGGACAAAAAAAATCAATTCCACAACTTTTGTTAGTAGGTGCATCAGCAGATGACTCAATAGCAATTACTCTATTTACCTCTTTTTTAGCAATATATTTTCAAAGAATAGATGGAGGAAATTTTGATATAAAGACGCAGTTAATAATGGTTCCTATCTCTATTATAGCTAGTGTATTTATAGGTTGGGGAATGGGATATATAGGAAATAGAAGTTTCCTAAAAATAAAGAATATCAACTATAGATTGATAACTACCTTTGCTATATGTTTGGTATTGAGATTTATAGAAAATAGATTCCATTTTGCTCTATACAATTCACTTTTAACTATAATGTCTTTTGGTTTCTTTATTCGTTACTATCAAGGAGAGAGATATAGAGAGATACATCAAGGAATGAACAGTATCTGGAAGTATGGAAAAATTTATCTTTTTACTTTTGTAGGAATGGCAATAAATCCAAGATTAGTAGGGGGATATTTCTTTATAGGAGTAACAATTTTGGCTTACTCACTTTCTATTAGGTCAATTGGAGTATTAATATCTCTAGTAGGAACAAATTTAAATTATAGGGAAAGATTATTTTGTGTGATAGCTTATCTGCCAAAGGCAACAGTTCAATCTGCTAAAGCTGGAATACCATTGCAAATGGGAGTTGTAGGTGGAGAGATAATGCAGGCAATAGCTATATTAAGTGTATTAGTAACTGCACCATTGGGAGCTATTGGAATAGATTCAACTTATAGAAAATTATTAAAAGAGGAATAAATAGGTAAAATAGGTAAACTATTTTACCTATTTTATTTTTATAAATGTTTGAAAAAAGTTGAGTATATTATAATATGAGAACAAAAATTATAAAGAAAAAAATATATTTTTCGGCATAAAAATTGCTTATATACTTAGCAAGTAAGTAAATTAAATTTAGAAGGAAAAAGGGAGGAAAAGATGAAAGTAACAGTTGTAGGAAGTCATCTATGTGAGGATACTAGAAATGCATTAGCAATATTAAAGGAAAAAAATATAGAGGTAGAGTTTTTTAACTTATCTGAAGATTTATCAGCATTAAAAAAATATCTTCAATATAGAGAAACTGAAGCTATGTATGAAGAAGTTAGAAAAAATGGTGGAATAGGAATACCTCTTTTAGTATTAGAAGATGGAACAAAAACATTTGATGTAAATGAGATTTTAAATAGATTAGGATAAGAGAAGAGGCTACTCAGTTTAAAACTATAATTTACACTGGGTAGCTATATTTTCGAGGAGGAGATTATGTCAGAGAAAAAACAAAGTATATGGGAAGCTTATAAGTTTTCTATTTTATTAATAGGAGCAATCTTAATAGGAAGTCTAATAGGAATACATTTTGGAGAAGCTGCTGTAAAATTAAAACCACTTGGAGATTTATTTATAAATGGTATGTTTATGATAGTTGTGCCATTAGTATTTATAACTATCAGTAGCTCGATAGCTGGAATGAATGATATGAATAGATTAGGAAAAATTATGAAAAATCTATTTTTAATCTTCATTGGAACAGGAGTAGTGGCATTTTTCTATGTGTTTGTAGTTGTAAAAATATTTCCACCTGCAGCAGGAGTAGCTTTAGAGATGCCAGCTGCCGAAGCATTGAAACCTTTCCAAACTGGAGACCAAATAGTTAAAGCTATTACAGTTACAGACTTTCCAGAGTTAATATCTAGAAAAAATATGTTACCACTTATTATCTTCTCAATAGTATTTGGTATCTGTGTAAATATGATAGGAGAAAAGGGAAGAGCAATAGCTCAAGGACTAGAAGCGTTATCAGAAGTTTTCTTAAAAATGATAGGATTGTTAATGTATTATGCACCAATAGGATTAGGAGCATACTTTGCAGCTTTAGTAGGAGAACATGGAAAAGAGTTATTGGGTTCATATGCTAGAGCGATAGCAGTATATTATCCATTATGTTTAGTATATATGTTCACAGCTTTCCCGGTATATGGATATATAGCAGCAGGAAAAGAGGGGATAAGAGCATTAAAACATGTTATCTCGCCAGCTATTACAGCAGTAGCCACTCAAAGTAGTATAGCTACACTACCAGTAAATTTAGAAGCTTGTAAAAAAATAGGAGTACCTAAGGATATTAGAGAGATAGTTCTACCGATAGGAGCAACAGCTCATATGGATGGAACAGTTTTAAGTACAATATTAAAAATCTCTTTCCTATTTGGAATTTTCCAAATACCATTTGAAGGAATAGGAACATATCTAAGTGCATTAGCTCTATCAGTAGTAGGTGGAGTAGTTATGTCTGGAGTACCTGGTGGAGGACTTATAGGAGAGATGTTAATAGTAACTATGTATGGGTTCCCAGCAGAAGCTTTCCCAATTATAGCTACAATAGGATATCTTGTTGACCCATTTGCAACAATGATAAATGCTAGTGGAGATACTATGGCATCAATGTTAGTAACAAGAGCAGTAGAAGGAAAAGATTGGATAAAAAGAAATTTAGGAAATGACTAAAATATTTAGAGATAAATCAAAAATATAGTGTATAATAGTATGGATAGCTTGAAAGATATTTTTGAGCTATCCATTTCTATTAGGAGGGGATTATGCATATTTTAACAGAGATAATAAAAGAGGATATGAAACCAGCATTAGGTGTTACAGAACCTGGAGCTATTGCTTTTGCTGTGGCAAAGGCTAAGAGCTATATAACAGAAGAGATAGAAAAAGTAAAAGTAAGACTAAATTCAGGAATATATAAAAATGCCTTTACTTGTGGGATACCTAATTCTGATGAGGTAGGAAATCTATTTGCAGCAGCTTTAGGAGTAGTAGCTGGGAAAGCAGATAGAGGGTTAGAATCTTTAGAAGATGTTACTAAAGAGGATAATAAAAAAGCTCAAAAATTAATAGATGAAGGAAAGATAAAGGTAGAGTTAAATAGAATTAGCTCAGATATCTTTATAGAGGTGGAAATAATTACTCAAAAAGAAAACTCTATTGTAAGAATAGAAGGAACACATACTAATATTGTTGAGATAATTGTAAATGGAGAAACTATATTTTCAAAGGAATTAGAAAAAAAAGAGGAAAATAAAGAGGAAATAGTTTTACATAGATATAGTGTAAAAGATATTTTAAAGTATATAGATAATGTGGATATATCTGAGATAGAGTTTGTAATGAAAGCTCATGATATGAATATGATATTATTCCAAGAGGGATTAAATAATAAAAAAACTACATTTGTAAAACAACTATGGAAGATGAATGGAGAGAAGATTTTTTCTGATAATTCACTAAATACAGCTCAACTTCTTTGTAATGGAGCTATTGAAGCTAGAGTATTAGGACTAAATAAACCTGCTATGAGCATTACAGGTTCTGGAGCTCATGGAATAATAACAACACTACCACTATTAGCAGAATGTAGAGCCAATAAAATAAGTGATGAAAAGTTAATTAGAGCTACTATGTTAAGTTATCTTATTTGTACATATATAAAAGAGTATTCTGGAAGATTATCAGCGTTTTGTGGTTGTGGAATAGCTGGTGGGACAGGAGTAGCTTGTGGTATAGGATATTTAAGAGGAGCAGGAGCAGAAGAGATTACAAATATTATCAATAATATGTCTGCTGGAATAACAGGTATGATTTGTGACGGAGGAAATCAAGGGTGTACTATGAAGGGGATAGTAGCAGTAGATGCAGCTTTTAGAGCTGTGGAGATGGCTATGAATAATACATATATTTTTAATGTACATGGAATAAATGGAAATACTCCAGAAAAAACTATGATGAATATGGGAAGAATAGCTTCTCCAGGTATGATAGAAACAGAAAAGGTAATAGTTGATATATTTAGAGAGAAATAAATTTCATATATAAAACTTTAAAATTTAAAACAAATATTGATTTTTTAAGCATTTTATTTTATTATATAAGTATACAAAAAAGGTATGGTAATTTTACCATACCTTTTATATATTTTATAAAATGGAGGGAATTAGTGGATATCAGTAGAATTTTAAACCTACAATGTATTTTATTTATATTAATAGCAATAGGGACTATTGCCAGCAAAAAAGGAATAATAAAACCAGAAAATAAAGGGGTTTTAACTGATTTATTAATTTATATATTTTTACCAGCAAATATTATAAGTTCTTTTAATATGAAATTTACATTAGAAGTTTTTATTAAATTTATGTTAGTTCTATTATTTGCATGTTTAACTCAAGGAATTTGTATGCTTTTTAGTAGAGTAATGTATAATAACGTTGAAGAAAGAAAGAGAAAAGTATTACAGTATGCAACTATCTGTTCTAATGCAGCTTTTTTAGGATTACCAATAGTAGAGAGTATATATGGAGCCGAGGGAGTAATGTATGCATCAATAGCTATGGTTCCACAAAGAATAGCGATGTGGTCGTCTGGAATATCTTGTTTTACTAAAGCTGAAAGTCCAATGAAAGTATTTAAAAGAGTTGCACTTCATCCATGTATAATAGCTGTATATATAGGAATTTTATATATGTTATCTCCAATAAAATTCCCAGCTCCAATAGAATATACTATAAAAAGTGTAGGAAATTGTACTTTAAGCATTTCTATGATATTAATAGGAACTATGTTAGGGGAGATAGATGATGTAAAATCAATTTTCTCATGGTTATTAGTAAAATATACAATTATTAGATTATTCTTAATTCCACTTGGAGCTGTAACAATTTGTTATCTCTTTGGTTTAGATTATATGGGGACAGGGGTAGTTGTTTTATTGAGTGGTATGCCAGCGGGAAGTACTACTGCAATACTTGCGGCTAAATTTGATGGGGATTATATTTTTGCTAGTAAGGTAGTAGTATTTAGTACAGTGATGTCAGTTATATCTATATCTCTATGGAGTTTGATTTTACCATATCTTTATTAAAAATAAAAAGAGGCTAGTTGTAAATAGCCTCTTTTTATTTTAATATTTAATTCCTAATCTTTTATAAATTTCAACAAAATGTCCCAATGGGCCTATTCCATGACCTAAGTCAAAAGAATTTTCAATAGCTTTAGTAATATATTTTTTTCCAAGCTCTACACTGATTGGAATACTTTTTTCTTTAGCTAAAAAAGTTGTGATAGCAGATGAAAGAGTACAACCTGTTCCATGAGTATTTTTATTTTCTAATCTAGGAGTAGTATAGTAATAAAAACTCTTTTCAAAGTATAAGGTATCAGTACAGCTATTCTCATCACTATGTCCACCTTTTATTAATACAGCTTTTACCCCAAGTTTTGCAATTTCGATACAAGCTTTTTTTACATCTTCTTGAGTTTTTATTTTCATATCAGATAATATTTCAGCTTCTGGAATATTTGGAGTAACAAGTGTACTGATAGAGATAAGAGATTTTAGCTCCTCTATCGCTTCAGGTTTAAGAAGATGATAACCATTTTTAGAAACCATAACAGTGTCAATTACAATATTTTTAGCAGAATACTTTAAAAGTTTTTCTCTAATAATTTTAATTATCTCTATATCTGAAACCATACCTATCTTTACTCCATCAATCTCTATATCAGAAAAAAGGGATTCTAGTTGTTCTCCAATAATTTCAGGAGTAAGTGGGAAAGATTTTTGTACTCCAAGAGAGTTTTGAGCAGTAATAGCTGTGATAACACTCATACTATGTACACCCAAAGCTCCCATAGTTTTAATATCTGCTTGAATTCCAGCTCCACCACTACTATCAGAACCAGCTATAGTTAAAACATTTTTCATTATAACTCCTCTGTAATATCTTTTGCATAGTAGTTAGGGAATTTTTCATTTAAAAATTTTTCTCCAAGCTGTTGAGTTTCTTTTAAATATCTTTTTATATTTTCATAATCTTCTGGAGATTGTAATCCAGTTTCTACTACTTGAAAAAATTCTAAATCCTCTTTATTGATAGTTGCTCCATCAAATTCAAATTTACCATTGTTTTTAAAAGGTAAATAGATTTTTTCTAAAACATCTTCCTTAGTTGGAAAGTTTAAGATTTTTTTTATTTCATTTTCATTTTTAAGTTTAAAGAACACATTGTAGAACATATTACTCCTCCTTTAGTATTGTTTAATTTGATTATATTACAATTTTTTCTACATATCAAGAGTAGTTATCTCTTTAAGTATAAAATATATAAAATTTAAAAATCTTGGATTGACTTCTTCAAGACTAATCTCATCTTTAAACATCTTACTTACTTTTATATCTTGAATATTTTGAGATTTAGTTGAAAAAGTAAAAGGAATTTCTAAGTATGTATGAGTTAACTTATCAATTAGAGTAAAATTATCTCCATAAAGAATTGAAGAATATATCTCTGCAAAGTAATTATTTATAACTGTATTTATTTTTTTTAGAGATAGAGGTAATCCTTTATAATCATCTAAATTAGCAACTTCAATCTTAACTATACTAAACTGTTGTGGAAGAAATGGAGTGATATTTTTAGTAAATATAGTTGTTTCGATATCTGTTTCTCCTTGGTAGAAAATTTTGATATTTTCTATTTGGTTAATAATTTTATTACTATGAATATCTATAAATTTTTCTCCATCATATTTACAATAATACTCTTTACTATCAGAAATTATTGTCCATAAAATATTTTTTGAAATTCCTTTGATAAAATAAGAGCTATTTATCTCTTTATTCCACTCTTCTATTGACCAAACTCTATTTCCTATCATTTGATAGAACATATATTTTTTTATTTCAGATAGTAATATTTCTTTTTTCTTTTTAAATCTTTTAATCTCTTTTTGATAGAATTCTACTCTGTTTTCATCATCTTCAAATTTACTAGAGTACTTAGGAAGAGATCTTACCTCTTTATCATCTTGATTATACATAATAATATCAAAATTTTCATTAAGAACTAATTTAATTTTTCTATTACCATAGTTGAAGAACTTTTCTCCATTTGCATCAAATCCCATAGAAAAATCTATATTAGGAGCAAGTATCTCATTTGTAACATCAGAGTCATCTTCTTCTCTTATTCTTCTTAGAACCTCTCCCAAATCAGTGTGGTGTATTTTAGATTTTATAAATTTTATTTCAGTATTAAGCTCTTGTTTTTTAATAGAAAAGAAGATAGATAATAGATTTTTAGCTAATTGAGTTTTTGATTTTAAAATAGCTTTTTCTAATAAATCAAGTATTTTATCAATTCCATAGTCATCAGCGGTAAGAAGATATGTTCTTACAATAGAACTAGTATGTACTGGAGAATTATCTTGAAGCCAAGTATCAAAAAGAGTATCTAAACACTTATTTAAATCCTCTAGGTTTACAAAATTTCTAATAGTTTTTCCAAGTTCAATATCTTCTAAATCATTGTTATACATATAAAGAGCTACATACATCTTAATTACTCTTTCATCAATAAAAGTTTCACTATCTTTTTCTCTTATTTTAAAATAAGCTTCTGATTTTGGGTAAAGTATATCTTTTTTATAGTTATCAAAAATAGATAAAATATAGTCTTCAAGTTGAGAGTAGGTTTTAATCTTTTTTCCTTTATTACTTTCCCAAACTTTTTTTAGAGCTTTTATATTTGCTAGAATTTTTTTATTTTTTGTTTTAGTAAGTTTTTCTACTTCATCACTACACTCTTTCTCTTTATCTTTCAGAATTTCAAAAAGAGTTTCTAATATTATCTCATCTGAGATAGAAAGATATGGAAAAAGCTTAGTTACATCAAAACTTTTATCACTTCTATATGATAAATTTAAAATCTCCTCAAAAGTATAGTCTATAAATGTTTTCTTCTCTAGTAACTCATAAAAATACTCTTTATTTTCTTTTAAAAATTCAGTAAATTGCTCTTCAGAAGAGATATTTACAAAATCAGCAGTACCACTAATTAAGAATTTTTTACTAATTGAAGTTTTTTCTGCAATAATTTTCCAAGGATTTTTTCCATTATTTTCTAATCTTTCAAAATGAGCTATCATATTTATAAATTCATTGATATCCCATCTATTTTCATCATAAGAGTCAGAAAGTTTAGCAATATATTCCTCTACATTAGAATAAGTCAACATATATCCTAAGGTATTGATAAGTTCTACTCCTAATTCTCTATCTTTTGTTTCTTCTAAAATATTAATAAGAGAAGCTACATTATTTTTAAAATTATCAATATATTTAGCTTTTAGCTCTTCAGAGATAATTTTATTGTCAATAAGAGTTCCTAATATAAAGGCTCCTAGTTCAATATTTTGTTTAAGCATTCTATCTAAAATTTCTAAAGATTTTTCAGAATTATCTAAAATAAATTTTTGGATATAGAAAGTTATATTATAATCTTCACTTCCTTTATATAAGTAAACAAGTTTGTAGATAAAAGGGAGTGTAGAGTTATTTACCTTATCAAAGTATTCCTTTGGATTTTCTAGCTCTAAAAAGTCAAGTGAATCTGAAAAAGTCAAGATTTCAAATACTCCTAAAATAGTTTTTTTATTTTTGCTCTCAATATTTAGATTAGTATAGATATTTTTTAAGAAATATATTAAATTTTCATCATCATTTATAATAGAGATATCTTTTATTGAATTAGCTAACTCATAATTTTTAAAATCGTAGTTTAAGATATTTTCAATTCTTTCACTTGAATATATTTCACAAAGAGAATTAAGAATAAAATTTTCAAGTAAAATAATATTTTCATTATCAATAGAACACTTTAACTCTAGAATTTTACCAACAATATATCTATTTTTTTCTGTATCTTCTAAAGAAAGATAGTAGTCTACAAATTTAGGGAATTTTTTATTGATATCTTCAATCATTGAAAATAATATCCTTTCATCTTCAAAGTTATTAAAGGTATACTCTAAATCTTTTGCTAAAAATTCATCAGAAACTCCTAAATTTTTATAAATAGTCATTCTATTATTAAAATTACAAGTTGAAAGGTCTAAAATTAATTTTTCAGGACAATAGTTATATCCCAATGTAAGTAATCTTTTAATAATAGTACTATCTTCACTTTTTTTCATAGTCTTATTTTTATTAAAAATATCTAGTTCTAAGAAAAGAAAGTAGTTATAGAATTTTATCTTATTTAATTCAGATTTTGAAAACTCAATATCTTGTTCTTCAAATAGATAGTTTTCCATTTTTAGTCTAAGAGTTTTATTACAACTGCTCAATAAATATTTTGATATTTTTTCTTTACTCATAGGCTCCTCCATTTTTTTAATTCACTAATATTTTACCATATATTTCAAATATATCCTAATCTCTTATTAGAATAAATATGGTATAATTATATAAACGGATAAAATCTCTAAGGGGGTTAAGACTATGAATAAGAGGGTGTTAAGTTCTAGTTATATTGGAGTGGAGTCTTTTTTAGTTGATGTAGAGGTAGATATAAGTAATGGACTTCCTAATTTTTCTATAATAGGGTTGGGGGATACAGCTATTTCAGAGAGCAAGGATAGAATAAGAACTGCTTTAAAAAATAGTGGTTTTAAATTAGAGCCTAAAAAGATAATAGTAAATCTATCTCCAGCTGGAATAAAAAAAGAGGGTGCTCATTTTGATTTACCTATTGCTGTGGGAATAATGATGGCTATGGGATTTTTAAAAGATAGATATAGTATTTTAGATAACTATCTATTTTTAGGAGAACTTTCTCTTACAGGAGAGATAAAAAGAGTGAGAGGAGCTCTCAATAGTGTAATATTTGCAAAGGAAAAAGGATATAAAGGAGTAGTTCTTCCATTGGAGAATTATCAAGAGGCAATATTGATAAGAGGAGTAGATATTATACCAGTCAAAAATCTTCAAGAGGTAGGGGAGTTTATTTCTAAAAATATAGTAAAAAGTGTACAGGAAAAAATTGTTGTATCAGAAGAGAAAGAGGAGTTAGATTTTTCTGATGTAAAAGGACAGAGTATGGCAAAAAGAGCCTTGGAAATAGCAGCAGCAGGAAAGCACAATGTAATTATGATAGGAAGTCCCGGTTCAGGAAAAACTATGCTCTGCAAAAGAATTACTACAATTTTACCACCACTCAATGAGAAAGAGGTAATAGAGAGTACTAAAATATATAGTATAGCAGGAGAACTTTCAGAGAATAAGCCTATAATAGATACTCCTCCTTTTAGAGCTCCACATCATACAAGTACACCTGTAGCTATAATAGGTGGAGGGAAAAAGGTAGTTCCAGGAGAGGTAAGTCTTGCTTCAGGAGGAGTACTTTTTTTAGATGAGTTAGCAGAGTTTCCAAGAAGTGTGTTAGAGAGTTTGAGGCAACCATTAGAAGATGGAGTAGTTTCTATTTCTAGAGCTCAATATAGGGTTGAATTTAAAACAGACTTCATTTTTATTGGAGCTAGTAACCCGTGTCCTTGTGGATTTTTATTAGATGACAATGGAAAGTGTAACTGTACTCAAACAGAGATAAATAAATATATGAAGAAAATCTCAGGACCAATTATGGATAGAATAGATTTGCACGTAGAGATGAGAAGACTTACAGAGGAAGAACTTATGACCTATAAGTCTGGAGAAAGCTCAAAAGAAATTAAAGAGAGAGTTTTAAAAGCTAGAAAGATTCAGAAAAAAAGATATGGAGAGGGAATATATAATGGTACTATCTCTCAAAAACAGATTCAAAAATATTGTAAGTTATCACAGGAAAATAGAGAGTACTTTAAAAAAGTAATTCAAGTTATGGAGATTTCAGCTAGAGGTTATGATAAAATTTTAAAAGTAGCTAGGACTATAGCTGATTTAGCAGGAAGTGAAAATATAGAGAGAGAACATCTTATGGAAGCTGTTTCTTTTAGAAATAAATAGAAATATAGAATGATTATTAGGAGAAAATATGGTTCGTTTAAAGGATATTGCAGAGATTACTGGTTTTTCAATAACTACAGTTTCAAGAATTTTAAATAATGATAAAACATTAAGAACTAGTCAAAATACTAAAAATATAATAAAAACAGTAGCAGAAGCCACAGGATATAAAACATTAAATGAAAAGAAGAAGGAAAGATATAAGAAAAAGAATTCTTTAAGTATGGTTGTTGGAATAATAGAGATGTCTAGTACAAATGAAGTTATAAAAGACCCATATTATATTTACTTGAAAGAGTTTTTAGAAAAGGTTTGTAGAAAAAATACAATAAAATCTTTGAGTTTAACTTTTGATTTAAAAAGACAAAAATATGTAAATAATGATATTTCTAAATTGAAGGTAAATGGATTAATAGCTATAGGAAGGTTTTCAAAATTAGAAGTAAAAGCTATGGAAAAATTGAGTAAAAATATAGTTTTTTTAGATACTGCTTACCCAAATGGAGAATATTCAAGTATTGCTCCTGATTTAGAATTAGGGGTAAAAAATGGATTGGATTACCTATTTGAAAAAGGACATAGGAAGATATATTTTATTGGACCTACATATGCACCTAATTTTTTCACAAATTTAGCTTTAGAAGTGAGAAGAGAATCTTTTATAAAATATATGAAAGAGAAAAAAATGTATTCAGATTCTCTATTATTAGAGTGCGAAAGATCTTCAGAAAGTGCAGAACAGGTGTTGAGAGAATATTTATTGAAAGGCGGTTCCTTGCCAACAGCAATTTTTACTGTAAATGAAAGTGTAGCTATTGGAGTGGTAAAAGTTTTAAGAGAGTTTGGATTAAATATTCCAAAAGATGTAAGTATTTTAAGTTATAACAATACAATTTATTCTTCTTTAGTATCTCCAGCATTATCGAGTGTAGATATAAATTGTGATTATATGGCACAACTAGCTATAGACTTAGTAGTAAAACAAAATCAAATTAAAAATTTTTCTCCAATAAAAATATTATGTAGTTCTATAATAAGTGAAAAAAATAGTATAAAAGCACTAAAAGGTTAATAAAAAAGTTGAGTAAAGTATTTTTCAATACTACTCAACTTTTTAGATTATTTTTTTATTAAAGATAAATGTATTTTATCCATATATTCTTGTGTTAAGATATATTTTCTTTTATAAACTATATAACCTAAAATTATAAAGAAAATCGGGAAAATAGAAACTAATAAACGTAAAGTAATTATTGTATCTGGTCCTTGAATTTGATTAGGAATATAACCAGTTAAATCTAAGATAAATCCTACTAATAAAGCTGAGAAAGCTGACATAAATTTAACAAGTAGTGTTTGTAAGGAAAATATTATAGATTCGCTACGTTTTTTCAATTTATATTCTCCATAATCTACTACATCAGCTAAAATTACAGTAGCTATACCTGATTGCATTCCAGCACCAAATTTAATTAGAATTCCAGCAAGAGCTGTCATAGCTATATTTTGTGGATAAAAGATACCAGTTAGAAATAGAGTAATCATTCCTAAAATTTGGATAGTACCAGCAATAACATAGATTTTTTTTCTTTCAAATAGCTTACCTATTTTAGGAAAAATAAATAATCCTAATATTTCAGCAATAGAAGCAAATCCCATAAAAACAGCAAACATTTGCTCTTTACCACATACATAAATGAAATAATAGATAGCTGTAGTATAAACTAATTGCATAGAACCATTATATGATAGTATTATTCCAATTGCAGCAAGTAATTGATCATTATTTAAAATAATTTCCTTCATTTGCTTAAAAGTTATTTTTTCTTTATTTTCAGGGGTAGACTGATTAGCAATCTTATCTGGTGTTTTTACATATAAAACAGTAATTCCAATAGTTATAATAAAAACAATAGAAATTAAATAAGCGAAATTTGAATATCCTTTTCCAGTGTTTCCATTTCCAAGAAAATTTATGATTTGTAATCCAAATCCTCCTATAATTAATGTATTTCCGATAGAAGCAAATATTCTAGGAAGTACAGAGATTTTTTCTCTCTCTTCTTTATCTTGAGAAAAGTTAGGAAGCATTGCCCAATAAGGAATATCCATAAGAGTATAAGTCATTCCCCAAAGTACATATGAAACAGCAACATATGTGTAAAGAGCTGTTCCAGAAAAACCAAAATCAGTAAACATTAACGCAAGGACTACTGCATTAGATAGAGTACCAATAACTAACCAAGTACGAAATTTTCCAAATTTATTTTTTGTATTATCTACAATAACTCCACACATTAAGTCATTGATAGCATCCCAAAACCTAGCTATAAAAAATACAATTCCTATAAAACTGGCTTTTACACCTAAAACATCAGTAAAGTATACCATAGCAAATGTTGCTGTTATTCCATAAACTAAATCTTTTCCCAGTGCTCCTAAGCCAAATGAATATCTTTCTTTTAAACTTATTTTATCAGACATAGTTATTTCTCCTTTAAAATATAATTATTTTGTAATGTAGAATGAAAATTTATAATCTTTATTACTAGGGATACAATATTCTTCAAGAACAGGAGCTCCCCAACTATCATCTCCACCTATTCCCATTTGTTTCATAGCTATTGTAATATATGTATAATTGTAATTACCAAGTTCATATTGGTGCTTAGCTTCCTCTAATTCTAAAAAACTATGTGGCAACACTTGGAATTCAAAGCTTTTATTCTCTTCTGCTATAAATTTAATTTTATTTGTAGCATTTTCAAAAACTTCTCCCCAAATAGTATTAGTTCTATTTCCACATTCTTGTGGTACAAGATAAGGAGTGACATTATTTTTTACAAAATCTATATATACTCCTAATCTAGCTCCTTCATTACGATCAATATAGTTTTCATGAGGTCCTTTTCCATAATATTTAAATTGATTTAAGTTATTAGGAATTTTAAATCTCATAGCTAGAGTTGGAAGTTCAGGAAGATTTTCAATACCTGTATATTCCAATGTAACTTTTATTCTTTCACTTTTATCTACTAAGTAACTTACTTTTACTTCTAAATTAGGGATTGTTAATACTTGGTGAATATAATCTATTTTAAAGAAATTTTCATTTGCTTCCCAATTTAATAGTTTTACATTTTGATAGATAGAAGCTCCTAACCATATAGAGCACATTTGTGGGTGAGCGTATCCTTTATCATTATCAGTAGCTGCTCTCCAAAAAACAGGTTGAGGTCTTTCTATAAGCATTTCATTTTTTTGATAAACTAGAGATACTAATCCTTTATCTTTAGCAAAAAGAACTTCAGTATCATTGATGAAAACACCTATATTTCCATCTCCTTCAACTACTTTAAAATCATACTCTGAATGAGTTTGATTTTCTTTTTCTACTTTTATTTCTTGTCCATAAGCTACTTCAAATCCTTTTTTTGCCCATAACTGGTCTTCTTTTAAAATCATTCTTATATTTTTACTGTATACTCCAGTAATATTTTTAAACCAAGGGATTTCAATTTGTATATCTTCATTTGGATTACAAATAACTTCAAATCTTCCCTCTTGAAGAACTTTTTCCTCTTTTTCAATAGTATAAATAAATTCATAGTTAGATAAATTTTCAAATAAATTTCTATTTTTTATTAAGCATCCTGTTTCATTAGGAGAGATTTTAACATTTTGATATAGATATTTTACTTCTAGAGCTTTTGGAGTGATGGTTCTATCAGCAAATACTATTCCATTACCACAGAAGTTGTAGTCTGTTGGTCTATCCATAAAGTCTCCACCATATAGTAGAACTTTCTTTCCATCTTTTTCTACTTCAATAGCTTGGTCGATATAGTCCCAAATAAATCCACCTTGATATTTTTCATACTTTTCTTCAAGCTCAGTATATTTCATTAATCCACCACATGAGTTTCCCATAGCATGCATATATTCGCAACTAATATATGGTTTATCAGGATTACTTTCTAAATAAGTAATAATATCTTTAGCTTTAGCATACATTCTACTTTCCATATCAGATATTTTATCAAATTCTCTATTCCAGAAACATCCTTCATAGTGAACTAATCTTGAATTATCTCTTTCATGGAAAAATTTAGTCATATTAAAAATATTTTCCTCTGCATAAGATTCATTTCCACAAGACCAAATAAGTATAGATGGATGATTTTTATCTCTTTCTAACATTGCTTTAGCACGAGCTAAAACACATTCTTTCCATTCTGGTTTATTTCCAGGAACATTCCAAGAAGGTTCACATGTTCCCATTTTTTGCCATGAACCATGACTTTCTAAGTTAGTTTCATCAATTAAATATATTCCATATTTATCACATAGTTTATACCATAAACTTTGATTAGGATAATGAGATGTTCTCACAGCATTTATATTATGTGTTTTCATAAATTTAATATCCCATAACATCTCTTCTTTTGAGATAGCTCTTCCTTTTTTATGGCTGAATTCATGACGATTAACTCCTTTAAAAACTATTCTTTTTCCGTTGAGCAACATGAGACCATTTTCAAGTTTAAATTCTCTCAATCCTATTGTTTGTGGAATTACTTCGATAATCTCATTATTTTCATCTTCTAATATAAGAAAAACTTTATATAAATTTGGTTCTTCAGCACTCCATAATTTTATATTATTTAAAGAAAATCTTATTTCTAATTCATTTTGTAGTTGTATTTTTTCAGTTTGTAAGATTTCAATTTTTTCTTGGGAAATTACTTTTGCCCAGATTTTTCCTTTAGGATCTTTAGAGTTAAGTGAACAAATTAATTTTAATTCTGCATCCTTATAGTTATTTTTTAGTTCTGTTTTTACAAATAAATCTTTTATATGTAATTTTGGTGTAGCATAGATGAAAACCTCTCTAAAAATTCCAGAGAATCTCCAGAAATCTTGGTCTTCTATCCAACTAGCACTACTTCTTTTATAGACTTCAACAGCTACTTTATTTTTTCCCTCTTTTAAAAATTTTGTTATTTCAAATTCTGCAGGAGTAAATGAATCTTCACTATAACCTACAAATTCTCCATTTATCCAAAGGAAAAAAGCTGTTTCTACTCCTTGAAAAGAGATAAATATATCTTTATTAAAGAATCTACTATCTAATTCAAATTCTTTTATATAACTTCCTACTGGATTATCTTCCATTGAGATAAAAGGAGGTCTCAATCTTTCTTTACCATCCCAAGGATATAAAGTATTAATATATTGTAACTTATCAAAATTTTGCATTTGAATATGTCCAGGAACAGTTATTGTTTTAAAATTTGAAGCTGAAAAATTTTCTTTATAAAAATCTTTCTCTCTTTCTGTTGGATTTTTTGCTAATAAAAATTTCCATTCTCCATTTAAAGATTGTTTTAGTTCAATTTCCTCAAGTTTTTCAGCAGCCTCTAATGTTTCAAAAAACAAATGGTCTGAATGTGGTTCAAGTTTGTTAAATTGAAATATTTCAGGATTAACTAACCAATTAGTATTAGATTCCATCGTTTAACCTCCTACTTTTTGTATTTATTAAGAAATATTAATTTATTTATAAAACATAAAAAAATAAAAGTCAAACATTATTTTGAAAATTTTACCAAGTAAGAAAAATAAAAAAATTTATAAAAACCTTATTTTAATAGTATTGAGAGAATAATATCAAAATAAAAATTATAAAAAAAATAAGAAAAAAGTTAATTTTTTTTACCAAATAAAAAAATATGACTTTTGTATATAGATTATGATATAATAAGAATTATTTACTTTAAAAGTCAATTTTAGTTGGAGGAGAATATGAGAGAGGAAAAATATGATATTAGTTTTTTATCTGAAGACAGAATTAACAATATATTAGAATCTGCCAAGGAAAAAGCTAAAAATAAAGATGAAGTAGAAAGAATAATTAAAAAAGCCAGTTTAGCTGAGGGAATAACTCCAGAGGAAGCAGCTATTCTTTTAAATATAGAAGATAAAGAGTTATTAGATAAGATGTTTAAAGTAGCTAAACAAGTAAAAGAAAAAATTTATGGAAAAAGAATAGTAATGTTTGCTCCACTTTATGTAAGTAACTATTGTGTAAATAATTGTGTCTATTGTGGATATCAACATTGTAATGAAGATTTAAACAGAAAAAAATTAACTAGAGAAGAATTAGTAAATGAGGTAAAAGCTCTTGAAAAATTAGGACATAAGAGAATAGTTTTAGAGGCTGGAGAGGATCCTATCAATTGTTCTTTAGATTATATTTTACAATGTATTAAGGATATATACTCTATAAAATTTGAGAATGGAAATATAAGAAGAATAAACATCAATATAGCAGCTACAACTGTTGAAAATTATAAAAAATTAAAAGAAGCTGAGATAGGAACTTATACTCTTTTCCAAGAGTCTTTCCACAAACCTACTTATGAAAAATTACATTTAGCTGGACCTAAAAAAGATTATTATTATCATACAACAGCTATGTTTAGAGCTAGAGAAGCTGGAATAGATGATGTTGGTATAGGAGTACTATATGGATTATATGAACATAAATATGAAACAGTAGCTATGATACTTTACGCTAATGAGTTAGAAAGAGTTACAGGTGTAGGACCTCATACAATATCAGTACCAAGATTAAGAGAGGCTAGTAATGTGACTTTAGCTCAATATCCACATCTAGTAAATGATGAAGAGTTTAAAAGATTAGTAGCTGTATTAAGACTTGCTGTACCATATACAGGAATGATTTTATCTACAAGAGAGGAAGCAGGATTTAGAGATAAAGTTATTGAATTGGGAATATCTCAAGTAAGTACAGGTTCTTGTACAGGTGTAGGTGGATACTCTGAGGCAAATGAAAATACTGCTCAATTTGAAGTGGGAGACCATCGTTCTCCAATGGAGATGTTAGCAAGTTTAATAAATAGTGGATATATCCCAAGTTATTGTACAGCTTGTTATCGTTCAGGAAGAACTGGAGATAGATTTATGGAGATAGCTAAGAGTGGAAAAATAAATGTAATGTGTGAAGCTAATGCTCTTATGACACTAAAAGAGTTTTTATTAGATTATGCTGATGAAAATTTAAGAGAGTTAGGAAGTAAGGCTATACTAGAAGCACTTGAAAAAATGCCAGATGAGAATTTTAAAAATAAAATAAAAGGATTCTTAAAAGATATAGAAAATGGAGCAAGAGATATTTCGGTATAAAAAACATTAGGTAGTAAAAATAATACTTAAAAATAAATAACTACTTAGTTGCACATTTGAAACTAAGTAGTTATTTATTAATTTTATAAAAAATTGTAATATGTTTCAAAGTTATCATAAAAAACTTTTTTTATAACTAAAACACAAGAGGCTAATTTTTCTTGTTCTAAAGTTAGAGTACTAACACTAACATTTCTCCAAAAAGGAGAAAGCTCATATTCTTGTAAATATTGTTTTAGTAGAAAAAGATAAGAGTCTTGTAGAAAAAAATCTCCATATAAAATAACTTTGTTAGTTCCATTAATAGCAGAAGTATTAATAAGAGCTTGTGCCAAATAAGAGGCACTTTTTCGTAATAATTTATTAATGGAAATAGAACCATTTTCAAATGCAGAAAATAGATTTTCTATATTAATATCCTTATCTTTAAAAGTTTTTACAAGTATATAATCTTCTTTTTTTTCAATTTCCTTTTTTAAATCAGAAAAAATTCTTTTTAGTGAAATACAAGTTTCTAAGCACCCTTTTCTTTTACATATAGGACAAAACTCTTCATTTAAATCAATTATAACATGCCCAATTTTACCAACACTATTATTTTTATTAGTGTAGAGTTTACCATCTTTAAAAAGAGCGCCTCCAATTCCATGAATGCTATATTTTACAAGGAAAAAATTATCATCATTTGGAAAAAAGAAATTTTGTGTAATTGCAAGAACTTTAACATCATTTTCAATAAAAATAGGAATGTTAAAATAATTAGACAAGTATTCTCTAATTTTAATTTTTTCATGAAAAAAATCTTCTCCAATTATTCCTTCTTCAATATTAGTAGTTCCCTTTGAACTTATTCCAATTCCTAAAAAATCACTAGTAGTAAGATTATTATTTGATAGATATAGAGAAATAATATCTTTTAAAATTTCTAAAAATTTTTGACTATTATCAAATTTAGTTTCAATCTTCTCTTCAAAAATAATACTAGGAAATAAATTTGAAATAATAATAGTTGTAAATTCGCTAGATATATTTATTCCAATAATTTTTTTTAAATTATAATTGAAATTAAGAGCAACTTCAGGTCTACCAGCTTTATTTGAAGGAAGAGTACTTCCTTCAAAAATAAGAGATTTTTCTTTAAGTTCATTACAAATATTTGTGAGAAGAGGTGAAGAAAGTCCTAGCATAACTGAGAGATTTTTTTTGGATATATTTGAATTATCTCTAATGGATTGTAATACTGAAGATATATTTTTAACTTTTAATTTAGAAAGTTGTTTCATAAAATTCACCTCAAATTTAATTATAATTAAAGTATAACATAAAAAAATTTTTATTTAAAGTTATTAAAATAATTATTTAAAAAAATTAAATAATTATCAAAAAAACATTGACTTTTAAGAACAAAAAAGTTATATTTATATTATAAAATAATAAAAAATGTTTTTATAACGTGAAAAGAATATATAAATAAAACAAAAATATAAATTAAAAAAATTAAAAAATGAGGTGATTTATTTGAAGGCTATAATGATTCTTTTCGATTCTTTAAATAAAAGATTTTTACCTTCATATGGAAATGAATGGATTCATGCTCCTAATTTTAAAAGATTAAGTGAAAGAACAGTGCAATTTGATAGTTGTTTTGCAGGAAGTTTACCTTGTATGCCAGCAAGAAGGGAATTACATACAGGAAGATATAATTTTTTACATAGAAGTTGGGGACCTTTAGAGCCTTTTGATGATTCTATGCCAGAAATATTAAAAAATAATGGTATATATACTCATTTAATTTCTGATCATCATTTATATTGGGCAGATGGTGGAGCAACATACCACAACAGATTTTCAAGTTGGGAAATTGTAAGAGGACAAGAGGGAGATCCTTGGAAAGGAGAGATAAAATTTCCTGAAATACCTGAGGAAGCTAAAGCACCAGGAAGATTATTCTTACCTTCAAGAGAAAAACTTGCTGATATCTGGAGACAAGAGTGGATAAATAGAAAAGAATTTAAAGAAGAAAAAGATTATCCACAAACAAAAACTTTTGATTTAGGATTAGAATTTATTGAGAAAAACCATAAAGAAGATAATTGGTTTTTACAAATTGAATCATTTGATCCACATGAGCCATTTGTTGTACCTGAAGAATATGATGCTCTATACTCAGAAAAAATAAAGAAAAAAGATTTAGATTGGCCTGATTATCACCCTGTTATAGAATCAACTGAAGATATAGAGAATTTAAAATATAAGTATGCAGCTTTATTATCAAAATGTGATAGAAGTTTAGGTAAAGTTTTGGATATGATGGATAATTATAATCTATGGGAAGATACTATGCTTATAGTTTGTACTGATCATGGTTTCTTATTAGGTGAACATGGATGGTGGGCAAAAAATATGATGCCTGCTTATAATGAGTTAGTAAATACACCATTATTTATATGGGATCCAAGAACTAAAAAACAAAATGAAATAAGAAAATCTTTAGTTCAAACAATAGATTTGCCAGTAACATTATTAGATTATTTTAATCAAGGTATACCTAAAGATATGCAAGGGAAAAATTTGAAAGAAACTATTCTAAATGATAAGAAAGTAAGAGAAGCTTGCCTATTTGGGTGGCATGGAAATCAAATAAATTGTACTGATGGAACATATGTTTATATGAGAGGACAAGAGAATTTAAGTAATTCTCCTTTATATGAATATACATTAATGCCAACACATATAAAATCAAGATTTTCAATTGAAGAATTACAGGATTTTGAAGTAGTACCACCATTTTCTTTTACTAAAGGTTGTAAAACAATGAAAATAGAGGTAAAAAATTTTAATCAACATTATCGTTATGGAACTTCTCTTTATAATATAAAAGAAGATTATTATCAGAAACAACCTATCCTTGATTTTGATATTGAATTAAAAATGGCAAAAGAGATGATAAAATTAATGAATGATAGTGATGCTCCAGATGAACAATATTTGAGAGTTGGTTTACCAAAGGATGGGAACTTAACAATTGAAGATTTAAAAAATTATAGAAAAAAATTTGAAAATGAATATAATTTAGGAGAAGAATTAGAAAATAAGTATATTTGGACAGATAACACAAAGGAAATGATGAGAGCTTTTATAAATTTAATGAATTTTTCAGAAAAAGATGAATTATTAGAGAAATTTTTACAATTTTTAAAACTTGAAAACATAAAAGAGATAACAAAAGAAAATTTAGAAAAATTTGTTAAATCAAAAGTTACAGAAGAAAGAAAAGCTATGATAATGTATTTTTTAAATCTTTTAGCAAGAAGAGATTAATTGTAAAAATTTAAGGGGGTTCTAATATGAAGAAAAAGTTTTTTTTAGTAGTGTGTGTATTAATGATGATTTGTTCAAATTTTATTTTTGCAAAAAGTAAAGCAGATAATTGGCCAAATAAACCGGTTATAATAACAGTACCTTGGGCAGTAGGAGGATTAGCGGATCAAGCTAATAGAGCAATATCACAATATGGAAAAGAGTATCTAGGTCAGCCGATAGTTCCAGAGAATAAAATAGGTGCTGGAGGAATAGTAGCATTGACTGAATATCTAAGAGAAAGACCTAATGCTACTAGATTAATTTATGGTGGAGAAGGAAATTTTGCCATAGGTCCATTATTTAATCCAGTTCCATTTAAATGGGAGAATTATACACCAGTAATAAATATTTATAAATCTAATTTTGTGATGGTTGCTAATCCAAAATTAGGAATAAAAAATTTAAAAGATTTACAAGAATATGGAAAAACTAATAAAATTATATTTTCTGTAGCTGGACTAAACTCTTCAGAATATTTAATGATGGCAGCTTTATTAAGTGAAATGGGACTAAATTATGAAGGAGTTTCTTTTGATGGAGCAAATGAAGCTATGAATGCTACTTTATCAGGAGATACAACTTTAAGTATAACTCATGCTTCTTTGGCAAAAGAATTTGTTAAAGCTGGACGTTTAAATCCAATTGTTGTGTTTGATGATAAACCTTTAAAAGATGAAGTTTTTAATTTAGAGTGTATTGGGGATTATGGTTATGATACATTTTTAGTAAATAGATGTATTCTTCTAATGCCAGCAGGAACAGATCCAGCAATTGTAGATAAAATGTATAATGCAGTTGCAAAGATATTAGAAGAACCAGAATTCAAAAAAACAGCTGAAAACTTAGGAATGACATTAGATCCATTAACTCCAGAAGAATGTGATAAGCACATAAAGGATTCTATAGAGAAGGCAAAGCGTTTTTATGAGATGATAAAATAAGTTTAAGGGGGATACAAGATGAAATTAAAGGCTAATCTTTTAGGAGGAAGTATATTTCTTATTTTATCCATAATATTGTGGCTATTAATTCCTAATCAAATTCCAGTATCAGGGAATGCAATAATTACCTCTCAAACTTTTCCTAGATTAATTGTAATTTTAATGTTTTTAGGAAGTATGGTACTTTTACTTGGAGATATCATTAAATTAGTTAATAAAAAACCAGTATTAGAAGTAAGAATAAATCCTAAAGAAGAGATAAGGGCAATTATAGTTTGTTTTATGTTAATTGCATATGCATTTTTATTAAGTAAAATAGGATTTTTATTTTCCTCTGTATTGTATTGTTGTTCAATGTTAATTTTCTTTAAAAGTAGAAATATCAAATACTATATTTCAGTAATAATAGTATGTATAGCAGTAACCTATATATTTAAATATATTTTATTGGTTCAATTACCATAAAATAAGAGTGAGGTAACTATGTTAGAAAATATGATTAGTGGATTTTTAGAATTTTTTAAACTGAGTAGTTTTATCTATATGAATTTAGGTTTGTTAGCAGGAGTAATTTTTGGTTGTATTCCTGGTTTGACAGTAATGTTATGTTTAGTTCTATTTTTACCATTTACATATAACTTAGAAGCTATTGATTCATTCATGTTTTTACTAGGAATTTATTGCGCTGGTAGCTATGGAGGTTCAATTTCTGCTATATTAATTAATACACCTGGAACTCCACATGCAGCAGCTACTATGTTAGATGGAAATCCAATGGCTAAAAATGGGTTAGCTAAAAAAGCTTTAAATATAGCATTAGAAGCTTCAACTTTTGGAGGAATGTTTAGTGCTTTGGTTTTATTATTTCTGGCTCCTCAAGTAGCTAAAGTAGCTTTGAAATTTGGTGCTTCTGAGATATTTATACTTTGTGTATTTGGATTGTCAATTATAGCAGGAGTTAGTGGAGATAATTTGGCAAGAGGGATAATTTCAGGAAGTGTAGGGTTATTTTTAGCAACAATAGGAATGGATATTATAAGTGGAACTTTTAGATTTACTTTAGGTAATTATAATCTTTATGCTGGATTTGATTTAGTAATTGTATTAATTGGATTATTTGCTCTTTCAGAAACCATTTCTAACTCTAATGGAAGCAAAAAGTTTAGTGAAATAGAAAAACTAAATTTATCTGAAGTTAAAGATACAGGAATTCTAACAAAACAGGAATATAAAAGAATGTTTCCACACGCTTTAAAATCTTCAATAATAGGTGTAATAGTAGGAATAATTCCTGGAACAGGGGCATCAATGGCTTCTTTTTTAAGTTATGATAGAGCTAGAAAAAGTTCAAAATATCCAGAAGAATTTGGGAAAGGTTCAATAGATGGAATAGCAGCAGCTGAGTCAGCTAATAATGCAGTAACAGGAGCGACTTTAATTCCACTATTAACACTGGGAATCCCTGGAGATGCAGCAGTAGCAATATTGTTAGGAACCCTGATGGCTAATGGGTTAACGCCAGGACCGAATCTTTTCCAAGAGCATGGGGTAACTCTTTATGCTATAATGATAGGGTTAGTTTTTATAAATATTTTTATGTGGGTACAGGGAAAATATTTAACTGGTTTTTTTGCCAAAGTAACAAAAATTCCAAGCGAAGTATTAATACCATTGATAGTAGTATTTTGCTTTGCTGGTTCATATTCTATAAAAAATTCAATGTTTGACTTATATATTTCAATTGCTTTTGGAATAATAGCTTATATGTTATTGAAATTAAAATTTTCAACAATTCCTATTTTGTTAGGATTAGTTTTAGGTTCTCTTACAGAATCAAATTTTAGAAGGGCATTGATTATTTCTCAAGGGGATCCAAAAATATTTATTGAGAGGCCAATATCACTATTCTTTGTAATTTTACTAGTAATAACAATTGGATTTATAGTTAAAGAAAATATAAATAGAGCTAAAAAGTATGAATAAATAAAAATAAAAAAAGCTTGTAGAGAATAAAAAAGACTTTTAATTTCCTAAAGCTAAATTCTACAAGCTTTTTTATTTGTAAAAAAATTTTAGTAATTGGTTAGCTTTAATTAAAAAATTAAAATTTTTTTAACAATTTTAAAGAAGAATTTTAAGAGATAAAAAGTTATCTTTACTATAAAAGGAAAGCTAATATTCCTAAAACTAGTATTAAGGTAAAAAAAATATTGTATTTATCTTTATTCTAATAGAGTCTATAAAGTCCTTGTTTTCCATTTAAATAGTAGAAAAAATAATATGCAGTTTTAAAATCTACATTTAATTTGTATAAAAATTATGTTATTGATAGAAAAAGAAAAAGGGAGTTTTCAACATTTTTGTTGAAGGCTTCCTTGCTGTTTGGCTCTTGGGAACATAATCTCATATAAATCAAATATACTTTTTAGCACAGGACAGTGATTCTTTTCATTTTTCTTCATTGTTGAAATATATCCCCTTATTCTACAATAAATTTGACTTCTCAATTCACTCCTAAATGTACCTTGGATTTTACTTTTATATTTCTTACTTCTCGCTCTGCTGCATTATTAGTAAAAAGACTAATTTTTCTTTCTATAAAGAATCTTAAAACATCCTCATATCTACTCAACCTTTTTAATAAATTAAAAGCCTTACTTTTTCTCTTTTTAGGTTCTAATACATCAGTTTGATAATAGGGTCTTTCTTCTTGTTTTCCATCCTCAATTAATGCCATATATTTCAACCAAATATTTATCTCTTCTTCACTAGAAAATTCTTCTTTCTTTTCAACTTTTTCTTTTAGATTTAGAATGAACTCTCTTATTTTAGCTGGAAATTCTAAGTTCGTATTCTCTTCTATACTCTGAAGTTCTCTTAAAAAATGTGCCCAGCATAATGAATGCACAATTTGAGGATAACAATCATATGCGTACCAACAATCATGCGATAAAATTCCATTAAACTTAGGCAAAATACCAGCTTCTTCTATTACTTTTTTTCCTCTGTTAGGATGAGAAGTTAAAACTGAATATTTTTCATTTGAGCAAGAATGAATCCAATAATTTTTTCCATTTACCTTTGTTCCTGTTTCATCTGCATGAAGAATACTAGCTTTTTTCAACTCTTCTTTAAAAAAATTTTCTACTTTTTCAAGAGAGACATAAGCTTTTTTTAAAGTATTAGCAATAGTTCCTTGGCTTAAATCTAAATTAAAAATATCTTTAAGTAATTCTTGAATTTTATTATATGGAAGTGCATGATAAATATTTAAGTTTGTGATTAAAGTTTTAATATTAGCGCCATATTGAGTAGAACTAGTTACATTACTTGGAGATTTTGCAATCGCTTTTTCTCTACAATGAGGACAAATTTTAACTTGAGAACGATATTCAGTAACAAGAATTTTAATTTCTGGGATATCAAAAACTTGTCTAACTTTTGTATTTTCAATTTTTATATTTTCTAAGTCTGTCTTGCAATGAGGGCAAGTATCAATCTCTAAATCAACAACAAAATCAGGTTTTTTAATTTTATCAAGAGTAAAACCTTTATGTCCAACTTGCCTCCGGAAGCTTTATTACTTTTCTTTCTAAGAGATCTATCTTTTTTTTAATAAATCTATCAGAAGAAGAAGGAAGACTACTATTAGAACTATTCATATTAAGTCTAGCTCTAAGCATAGCATTTTCCTCTCTAAGTAATTTATTTTCTTTTTCTAGCGCTTCAATTCTAGCAAGAGCTTTTTCAAGTTTATCTAAAAGTTCTTCAAAAGTCAAATTTTTCATAATGGTTCACCTCCTAAGTAAAAAAGTACTTAAATAGCATATCATATTTTTAGTAACAAAAAAAGACCCTCTTCAAATTTTTTGAAGAAAGTCTTAAATTATTCATTAGACATGAGTAGTTATAGATTAAATTACTTAAATTTTTAAAGAAATCTACAATTATAATTTCCATTTTCTAAATTATATTTTTGATTTTCTGTTCTTTTTACAGCAATCTCTTGATTTAATCTGTCTATTTTATTCCAGTCAGGAGTATCTTTTAACATTTCCTTTCTAATTTCTACTTTTCTTTCTGCAATAAATACTCTAATTTCTTCTAGTCTTTTATCTTGTATCAAATTATTTTTACCATAAGTGAAGTTTTTGTTTGAATTATTATAATTTCTACCATAAGCAACTGAACAATTTTGATAATAAGTGCCAGTTCCTCTACCCATATTTCCCATACTTCTAGCAAAAGCAGAAGTTCCTACTAATAATGTTGCAATTCCTACAAATAAAATAATCTTTTTCATAAGTTATACCTCCTAAAAATTATCTGTTTCTTTTATAGTTTAAGTATAACTTTGATTTATGACCTCAGTATGTCAAAGTGAAAATTTTAAATTATTTTTCTAATAAAACAACACAGTAAGATTTTACTCCAGATTCATCTCCAGTAAATCCAAGTTTTTCTTCAGTAGTAGCTTTTACACTTACCTGATCTATATCTATTTCTAATACTTCAGCTACTCTTTTTCTCATTGCTTCAATATATAGTTTTACTTTTGGCTTTTGTAAAACTATTATTGAATCCAAATTAATAACCCTATATCCTCTTTCAGCTATCAATTCTTTTACCCTAGTTAACAGAATTGTACTATCTATATTTTCGTATTTCATATCAGTATCAGGAAAATGTTGTCCGATATCTCCTAGAGCTAAAGCTCCAAGCATAGCATCCATAATGGCATGGATTAAAACATCTCCATCAGAGTGTCCGAGAACACCTTTAGTATGAGGTATCTCCACACCTCCTAATATTAATTTTCTTCCTTCTACAAGCTTATGTACATCATATCCATTTCCTATTCTAAGCATTATGACACTCCCATCTCTCATAAATTTGGTTATAGAACTCTAAGATTTCCTCTTTAGTTACAGTTGATGTTCCCATCTTACCTACTACTACTCCAGCAGCTGTATTAGCTATCTTAGCAGATTCGTGCCAATCTACCCCAGCAGCACTAGCAAGAGTAAATACAGATATTACTGTATCTCCAGCCCCTGTTACATCATATACCTCTTTAGCAAAGGTAGGAATATTTATAACCTTATCTAGGAATAAACTCATTCCCTCTTCGCTTCTAGTAAGTAGAAGGTTATCTAGTTGCAATTTTTCTTTTAACTCTTTTCCTAAAGATTCAAAGTCTGTAACTTTACTTTTACCTAAACACTCCATAGCCTCTTTTCTATTTGGTGTCATAGATGTAGCTCCAATATAGTTCATTGCATTTTTAGGTTTAGGGTCAACAGTAACTATTTTATTTTTTTCTCTACAAATTTTTACAATCTCCTTAGCTACTCTTGGAGTAAGTACTCCCTTATCATAGTCAGAAAGGATAATTGCATCTAGTGAATCAATTTTAGAATTGAAATTTTCTAATAGTAAATCTTCTAATTCTTTAGAAATAGGCTCAGCTTTTTCCCAATCTATTCTAAGTAATTGTTGGTTTCCAGCTAATATTCTTCTTTTTACAATAGTAGGTATATCTTTAGTTCTAATAATTCCTGTACTATCTATTCCTTTTTCATTGAAAGTTCTAAGTAATCTATCTCCATTGTCATCAGCACCAATTACACCAAAACATATAGTTTGGGCCCCAAGAACAGAAAGGTTATTGACAACGTTAGCAGCTCCTCCTAATACAAATCTTTCCTCTTTTACATTTACAACAGGAACAGGAGCCTCTGGAGATATTCTATCAACTACACCAATAATATAGTCATCTAACATTAAGTCTCCAACCACTCCTATCTTTATATTTTTAAAACTTTCTAATATTTTTGGTAAATCTAATCTGTTTTTCATACTATTCCTCTTTTCTTAATAAATTTTTCTATTTATTATTTCCTTTGCCCTTTGATGTATTTCATCTCTTTCAAAGGAATCATTTTCATTATTTACAATATTGACTTTCATCTTTACATAGATATCACTAATTTCATGGCTAATATTCTGATTTTTAAAGAAAAAATTAATCATAGGTAGAGTTCCAAAATAAGGAATTTTACTATCTAAATTATGTACAGTAGCTTTTTTTAATCCACCTATAAATATAGTTTCTCCATCTTTAATCTTAATAGTAGTTTCAATACTTCTTCCAACTTTTGAACCACCTTCAGAGTTATATGTACCACTTTCCTCTGATTCATCTTTATTGACTTTTAATTTGAAATTACTAATCTCTATTAAAACTTTTAAAATTACCCAACCATCTTTTCTAATGGTAGGAGTTGCTCTTAAAATTATTCCAGCCTCTCTAAATATTGGAGTTGTAATAACTTTATTAGTATCTTCGTCTTCTTCTCTTTGTTCACCTACTATTACCTCTTCAGCAACTTTAAAGCTTCCCTCTTCCCCATCTAAAACAAGTATAGATGGTCTAGAACTTACTACTAAATCTTGAGTAGATTCCAAAAGATTGATTCCAAGATTGAGAATATCATTTCCACTATTAAATTGTTTAGAGATTGCAATAGATGAAGAGTAGATACTTCCGATTCCAGAAATACTACTATTTCCAAGTAATGACATACTCCAACTATTGTTTCCTTCTGTGTTGCCACTGTTATCATATATCCAATTAAAACCTAAAGTTTCAAAGAGATTGTCAGTAACATCTAAAATTTGAGCATCTATTCTAATCTGCTCTACATCTTTATCTAATTCCTGTATGAGAGATTTAGAGCTATTGATAATATTCTCTTTTCCAGAAAGGACAAGTATATTTTTCTTAGGGAGTGAAGAGATTTTTAAAGAGTTTCCAAAAGTTTCAGAAAGTAATTTTTTTATATCTTCACAACTGTTATTATATAGATAGATATTTTCTGTAACTATCTCCTCTCCATTGATTATATTTCTATTAGAAGTTTGCTTTGAAATATTTTTACTAGAGTTAAAACTGTTTTCTCTTTTCATAGAGATATTTAAAAAGATATTTTTTTCACTTAAATCAATTATATCAGTTATTGTAGAATATCCTTCCTTTTCAAATTGTACAATATATACAGCAGGGTCAATATCTTCTAAGATAAAATTTCCATCATAACTAGATAGTGTAGGTTGAGAAAAACTATTAATAAGGGTAATCTTAACTCCTTCTAAACCTTTTCCAGAACCTTCAGATTGAATTCTTCCAGAGAAAATATAATTATTATTTTCACCTCTTTTAGATAAAATAAATATATCTCCACTTTTAGAAAGCTTTAAGTTATATAGTTTAATAAAAGTATTAAGAATATCTTCTAATAATATATCAGAGGGAAAATACATATCAACTGAGATATTTTTTATATCGTCACTGGGGATAATAGCTATATTATTTTCTTGGCTAATAATATTGAGAGTCTCTCCTAAGGTAATATCTTGTAAGTTGAGCTCATATGTAATTTTAGTTTTTAGATTTGGATGATTAAATTGTCCATAACTATTATAACAAATAAAGAAAATTATTAAAAGTATAAGATTTCTTTTTCTCATAAAACCTCTCCTAATTTTTTATCTGTTGTAAAAAAGGATAATTATTTTCTAGTATAATCCTATACTTAGAATTATCAAATACTATTTCCTCTCCCACATAGAAAATATTTTTACTATTATTTTTATAATTTACTATTATATATATTCTATTATTAAAATTGAGATATTTTATTTTAGTAATTTTTTGATTATTCAATTTAGATATAGGAAAAAATTTTTCTTCTTTTATATCCTTGTTAGTGATATTTAGAACATTAGAAGACATTTTTGTAGTAAGTCTACCTTGTGGAAGTGTAGATATCTGTGTAATACTATCTGTAAAACTAATTTTTTTATCACTATTTTCTAATTCTTCTATAAATAAGAAAATATCTGAAATATCTCCGCTTATAATATAGGGGATATATATTTTATCTGTTTCGCTTATTTTCTCTACTCTTCCTATGGTTTCAATGGTTAGATTATAGAAGTTAGATTTTTCACTAATAAATTTTTCAAAACTACTTATATTTTTAAAACTTTTCTTTTTTGTTTTTTCTTCAAGATTAGAGTAATATTTTTCTGTTTCCTCTAATTCTTCTAAAAGTTTTTTATATCTTTGATTATTAGCTTGATTTTGTTTCATTTCCTTTCTAGTTTTAATTTCCAAAGAGCTTACTCTTTCTCTTTTTTGTAAATAGTTTTGAAAGGGAGATAAGACAAGAGAATATATAATAAAACTGAAAATAATAAGAGATATTAAAAGAAGAATTTGGCTTTTATATTCTTGACAATCAATTTTCTTCAGTAATTTCATCTTCCACCTCTATATCTATATGAAATTCATATCTGTTATTATTTAGTTTTATAAAATCATGATTAAAATTTTTAAAAAATCTATAATTTAATAACCTATTTTGAAATTTATAAATATCTTCTTCAAAATCTGTTATTCCTTGAAGAGTAAGCATTCCATCTCCATATTCAATAGATGTAATCTCTAAATTTTCATTATTGTATATAGTTTTTATCAGTTGTGAAAGTTTCATTTTATTAAAATCTTTTATTCTATTTTTTTCTTTTAATTTTTTTATCTCCTCTTCTATTTTTAAAATTTCCTCTCTTATTTGTAAATTTTTTTCATGATAAGTGGAGTAACTATTTTCTAAAATATTTAATCTTTCTTGTTCTTTTTCAATTAAAAAATATATAGAAAAAAATATAATAGTTGAAATTATTATAGTGAGAGAGATAAAAAAAATGGAAATTTTTATGTTTTTCTTATAATTTCTTTCTTTAATATAATCTGTTGGAAGAAAATTGAAATCTTTTCTAAACTCTAAAGGATAATTTTTCCACTCTCTAATTTTTAAAAAGGAAAGATACTCAATGATATCATTTTGGTTAGGATAGACAAAGCTCTCTCCTTTTAAATTTTCTTCTAAGTAAGTAGAGTTATTAACTATTTCTTCTTTTTCAAAATCTACTTCTAGAAAATTAATTAATTTATTTTCTAAAAAATAGTAGAGTCTATACTTGTCATTTTCTACTTCTATATAAGTTTTTTCAAGATTATCTTTATTAAAAAGTTCTATTAAAAAAAGAGGATATATACCTAAAAGATCTGTTTTCTTATCTTTAAGGTTGTCTAGTAAAGTATATATTTTATCTTTTTCAATTAGAATGAGGAGAGTTTTTTCCTTCTCTTCATCTTCTTCTAAAATTATCTCCTTATCTAAAAAATAAAAACTATCATATTCATCAAAGATATTTTCAAGTTTCTCTGTTATTTCAAACTCTCTTTCTCTTTCATCAATATCTTTAGATAGAGTAAGAGGAATAAGATGAAAAAAATTACTCTCAAGTAACAGGATACCGTTTTTATAATTTTCAATCTCTTCAAGAGTGAAGAAGTTAAGTTTTTCTTTTTTTAAAAATTTATTTAACCACACTATTTTCAAAATTGACCACAAACTCCTTTAATTTTTCACTATTGGGGGTAAGAGGATTTTTATTTCCTTTTTCATATTCTATGTCTACTTTAGCTAATAATGAAACTTGATTATTAGCTTTAGGATTTGTAAGAGTTTTTTTCATTTCAATAGTAACTATATTATTAGTATATGGATAAGAATAAAGATTAACTAAAATAATCTCTTTAAAATTTTTATTGTCTCCATCACCATATTTATAACAAGTTTTTCCATTAAATCTTATTCTATAAAGTAGATATCTATTAAAGCTATAGCTATTTTTACTATTTCCAAGCCAAACTCTATTAAAATTTTCTTCAAATCCAATATATTCAGCACCACTTTGATAATTACTAGAAGAGATCTCTTTATCTATTCTTTTTAATTCGTCATAAGCAAGAGTTTGTAAATTATGTACTTTTGAATCTATGGAAATAGTAGAAAAATAGGAATTTAATCTTTCACCTTTTTTATAAATAATTCTATATCCCAATAAAAAATTTCCCAATATAAAGACAATAAGAATAAGAGTACCAATTAATATGAAAGCTCTATTTTTCAATCTTTTTTTTAAAGTTTGCATACCCTTTTAAACTCCTAGCTTTTAAAAAATCACTATCTAAAATTTCCATCTCTATAATAATTCCGTTTTCTATTTTTTCAAAATATCCATATATATTTTCAAGAATAGTATTTTTATTTTCAACATAGACTTCATTATTAATTTTTTTACACTCAATCACTTGTAATTCTCCATAGTAAAATCTAAAAATAATAAAGGAATAAAAAATATTTTTTCCATCACTTACAGGATATTCTAAAAAAAGTGTATTTCCTTTTGAGGTTTTATTTTTAAAAAAATTTTCAGTTAGTCCAAGATAGATTTCCTTATCATATTGTAAAACTATAGCTCCATTTTCTACATACTCTTTTCCAATATAATTCCCCTTGATTATATTGCTATCTTTTATACTTTTTTCTATTAATGATATAATCTTAGCTGAGTCTTTTTCAAAAAGGCTTTGCTTAGTAATAGAATTATTAAGAGTATTAGAAACTTTTAATAGTGGAAAAATAAGTAGAGAAAAGATAGAAAAAAGTCCTAAAGTTACTATTAATTCTAAAAGAGAAAATCCAGAATTTTTTCTCATATAATCACCAATTACTAACTAAATTTCTACTTTCAAAACTTTTATTACTGTCTATATACATAAAATAAACCTCTAAATAATCATATTTTTTATCTTCGAATTGATAATATGTTTTAGAGATTTCTAATTTTAAATTAGAGTTTTTATTAATTGGATATGGTATAAAAAATTTTTCTGTAAAGCTATCTTTTCCAAAATTTTCAAAATTATACTCTCTTTTTCCTAAATGAGTTTTTAAAGTTTCATAATCTTGAGCTATCAATTGTTTTTCAATGGCTTTAAAATTATAGTAACTTCTTTCTAAATTTAAGTATCTTCTATTACTAGCAAATGAAAATTGAATATATTTAACTAGAGGAAAAAGAGTTATGAAAAAAAGAGCTAAAGATATAATCAGTTCTATAAGAGTAAGTGCTTTATTTTTCATAATTACCTCAGCCATAAAAAAAGAAATCCAATTATCAAAAATGGAGAAAATGGAATCTCTTTTCTTTTTGTTTTTCTTATTAATAGTATAATTCCTATAAAAGAAGCTGAAATAAATGATATAAGATAGAATAGGTATATATCAAAAAAGTTACTATAACCTAAGATATATCCTAATGTCATTAATAATTTTATATCTCCAAATCCAAAAACCTCTTTATTTAATATGTCTGAGAGATAACCATAGAGAAAAAGTAGTGGAAGAGTATAGATACCCATACCAATAATACTATTTTCTATAATTTCATAATCGAATTTTTTTAAATATATAGCAATGATAAGTAGTAGAAGATTTAAAAAATTAGGAATATACAGTTTTTTTATATCTATCCACATAATAATAGAAAGTATAATTATAATTAATATTCTATCCATTTGTATCCCTTTGTATTATACTCTTTTCCTTCACTAGGTTTAAACCAAATATATACACCATCACTACCAGTAGATTTATTTATATCTGGATTTTTAAAAGTAAGAGAGATAGTACCACCATAAGTAATATTTTCATCTGCTTCATCAATATCAACTTTTTTAGCTCTGCTTCCACCTATTTCCAACTCTCCATCTTCTATCTCTTTAAAAGTTTTTTCATCTAAATAAGGTTCTAATTTTTTAAGAGCAGTAGTAATATTTTCACTCTCTTCAGAAGTTGGAGTTTCAGAAAGAGGTTTACTATTTTCAATAAAATATAATTCACTTGCTGTTCGTAATGTTCCTAAAGTAGCAATAGCTTTAGTATCTCTTCCTAAAGCCATCTGTCTACGAAGTTTTGGGACACCAATACCTGCCATAATTCCAATAAGAGCAATAGCAACTGTAACCTCAATTAAACTAAAACCTTTGTTTTTCATAAAATATCCTCCTTAAATTATGAGATCTGTAATGTTAAATATAGGTAGATAGATAGCTAAAACTATGATACCTATAATTATTCCTAAGATTAGAAGTAAAAATGGCTGTAAAAGTGTTGTAAGTTTAAAGAGATAGGATTCTAAATCTTTTTGTAGAATAAAAGATATAGAGGAAAAAGCTTCACTTAATCTTCCTGTCTTTTCTCCAATAGAGATAGTTTTTATTTCAGTAGAAGAAAAAAGATTAGTAGACAAGAAAGCTTCTTCAATAGTATTTCCTATTTTTATTTTAAGCTGAATTTTTTGTAACTCTTTTTGTAAAAAAATATATGGAGTTGCTTTTTTTAAAGTTTCTAAAATATCAATAATATTTATTCCAGCTTTATTCATTATAGAAAAATTTTGACAAAGAGATATAATTAAATTTTTCTTTACTATTTTTCCATAAAAAGGTAGAGTGAATATAAAACTTTGATATTTTTCCAAAGGTAATTTTTTTAATATTTTTATAAAAAATAAGATAAGTATGCTAAGGATAAGTAGAATATAGAATATGTTTTGACTTAAAAATATAATAATTTTTGTAAGTAAAGGTAAAGTTGTATTTGTATCTTGAAATAAGGAAATAAAATTAGGAAACACAAATGTAAGCATAAATATAAGTAAAAAAATAGTAAATACAAAAACTATAGCAGGATAAAAAAGAGCTTCCTTAATATTTTTTTTAATTTTTTCTTTAAGAGATATAATTTCACAAATTTTATCAAGATTTTCCACAAGCTCTCCAGACTCTTCTCCTGCTAAAAGTAAATTTAAATATGTATCCCCAAATATAGTATTATAGTCATAAAAAGCAGAATAGATACTATTTCCATTTAATATTTTATCTCGTATATTTTTTATAACTTTAGAAAACTGTATATCTTTTTCTTGAGTACTAAGGATATCTAAAACCAAGGATATTGTAAGCCCACTATCTAAAAGAGTTTTTAAATTTTGTGTAAATATTAGGATATTTTCTTGAGTAATTTTATATTTAGGTGTAATTATCTTATAAGATATAAGAGTCAATCTATTTTTATTGAGATATCTATGAAACTCTTTTGCAGAATTAAATTCTAAAGTAGATGAAACTTTTTTTCTATCTATATTATATGCTTTAAAAAAGTAAGTTTTCATAATTAACACTGCCGTATAATCTCATCTAATGAGGTTATTTTATTTAGAGCTTTTTCAATTCCATCTTCAATTAGAGTTTTTACATTTTTACTTTTTATTAGATTTTGTAACTCTTGAATAGATACTCCTTTTTCGATATAAGCTTTTATATCTTCATCTATTATAAGTAATTCAAATATAGCTATTCTCCCTTTATAACCAGTATAATTACAATATTCACAACCAGTATTAGTATAAAAAGTTTTTCCTTTAAAAGAGTTTAAATCTATTTGTAAAAGAGATAATTTTCCAAGAGAGTTATTATCAATAGTTAAACAATGAGGACACAATCTCCTTACTAAACGTTGAGCAATTATTCCAATAACAGAAGCAGAAATCATATATCTTTCAATTCCAATGTTAAGTAATCTAAAAATTCCACTGAGAGAGTCATATGTATGTAAGGTAGATAGTACTAAATGTCCAGTAAGAGCTGATTTTACTCCAATTTCTGCTGTTTCATAATCACGAATTTCTCCTATCATTAAGATATCGGGGTCTTGTCTAAGATAAGCTTTTAAAATTGTAGAAAAATCTCTTCCTATCTCTTGATTGTATTGTACTTGATTTATTCCTTCTATTTCATACTCTACTGGGTCTTCAACAGTTGAAATATTTACTACTCCATTATTTAATTTTTTTAGAATGGAATAGATAAGACTACTTTTACCTGAACCAGTGGGACCACAAGCTAAAATTATTCCATTCTTTTTATTGATAAGATTAGAGATTTTATTATAATATTCTAAACTAAGTCCAATATTTTCTAAATTAAAATTATAACTTTCACTGTCTAAAATTCTAATTACTCCTTTTTCCCCTGTAATAAGTGGGACAATAGATACGCGGAAATCAATGGTTTTTTCATCTATTTTCATTCTAAATTTTCCATCTTGAGGAAGTTTTTTCTCAGTGATATCAAGATTTGAAATAATTTTTAATCTAGATATAATAGAGGAATGAAGAGAAATATCAAAACCCATCTCTTCATAAAGTAATCCATCTATTCGATAACGAATTCTAGTTCTGTTTTTTAGAGGTTCTATATGTATGTCACTAGCTCTTTTCTCAACACCTAATAGTATAATAGCACTGAGACCTTTTACAACAATTGGATTATTCGTTTCAAGGGAGGAATCAATTTTTAATTCAATAGTATTTTTAGATTTCTTAGTATTAGAATTTAACTCTTTAAATATCTCTCTAATTTTTTCTGAATTATTCTTTATCATAATTTTTCACCTACAATAAAAAAATTATTGGGATTTTCTTGAGAAGAAAGAATAAAATATGTAATATAGTTATTTCCTTTAATTATAATATTTACTTTTACTATCTCTTGTGTAGTATTTTCTCCAAATAAAAAGCTAGTTATAAAATAGAAAAGTAAAATAATGATAAGCTTCATACTTACTCCTCCTTCCATTTAGGATTTGTAGTAGTCCATTTGTTGTGAAAATTTAAGATGGTATTATATTTAGGGGTTGTATCATTAATATTTCTGTATACATTAATTTGCATATACTTTATTAAGTCGAATCCATAAAAAGATATCCTGTATTGTGCAATATCATTATAATCAAAAATATAAATACTAAAAGAGGGTGTGATATTTCCATGAGAAGTAATTTTAGCATTAAATTTTTCTTGGGTTTGTTTATCAAAAATAGTAATATATTTTAAATTTTGGGGTAGATGGATAATCTCTTTATCAATAACAGACATTTGAGAAATTGTAATATTTTTTTTAAGATAGTCTAATTTCACTTCATAATTTGTTCTACTATTATGGGCTTTGATACCATATGTTGTAAAAACTTCATAAATTTCTGTTTTAGCTCTTATCAACTCCTCTCTTTCAATTAATTTTTTAAAGTAGATAAAACCAAAACTTAATAATAGCAGAATAAGACTTATTTGAAGTAATATATTTATAAAACAAAAACCTTTTCTGTTTTTCATCTAATCCAATCTTGGTAAGAGTATACCATATTTTTTTTAATAATCAAGGGGGAATAAAAAATATTTTTTGTATTTTAATAACAAAACTTAAAAAGGATAGAAAAAAAATATAAAATACAGTATAATATTGTAAGATAGTAATGAAAATATTGGAGGAAATTATGGTTTTAGCAGGGAATAAAAAAGCCTATTTTGATTATTTTATAGAAGATAAATTTGAAGCAGGAATAGAGTTAGTTGGAAGCGAAGTAAAATCAGCTAAAGCTGGAAAAGTAAGTATAAAAGAATCTTTTATTAGAATTATAAATGGAGAAGTATTTATAATGGGAATGTCTATTGTTCCTTGGAGTTTTGGGAGTGTATACAATCCAGAGGAGAGAAGAGTTAGAAAATTATTATTACATAAAAAAGAGATTAGAAAACTTCATGAGAAAGTTATTCAAAAGGGGTATACAATAGTTCCATTAGATATACATCTTTCAAAGGGATATGTTAAAGTATCTATTGCTCTAGCTAGAGGTAAGAAGACTTATGATAAAAGAGAAAGTATTGCTAAAAGAGATGCACAAAGAGATATTCAAAGAATGACAAAAATTAGATAGAAATTTTTTTTAAAATATGTTATACTATTATGTACAATTAAATAATGGGGATGCAAAGGTTTCGACGGGGTTATGAGGTTATAGGTAGCATGCCAGGATGACCGCTGTGAGAGGTCAACACATCGTTTAGATGGAAACAGAAATTACGCTTTAGCTGCTTAATTAGTCAGCTCACCTCTGGTTTCTCTCTTCTGTAGGAGAATCCAACCGAGGTGTTACCAATATACAGATTACCTTTAGTGATTTCTCTAAGCTCAAAGGGACATTTTAGAGAATAGCTTCAGTCAGCCCTGTCTGCGGGAGTGATTGTTGCGAAATAAAATAGTAGACTAAGCATTGTAGAAGCCTATGGCGCTGGTAGTTTCGGACACGGGTTCGATTCCCGTCATCTCCACCAGAATGTTTTTAAGACTAGAAGTATAAAAACTTTTAGTCTTTTTTTTCAGAAAAATTTCATATAATAATTATAGAAAAGATTTACAAAGTTTTTAATATATGATAAAATTTATGGTAATAAAAAATTTTAGGAGGAGTTTTTTAATGATTGGAATAGGAATAGTAGGACTTCCAAATGTAGGTAAATCAACACTTTTTAATGCTATAACAAAAGCTGGAGCAGCAGAAGCAGCAAACTATCCATTTTGTACAATAGAACCAAATGTAGGGATGGTAACTGTACCAGATTCAAGGTTAGATGAATTATCAAAGATAATCAATCCACAAAGGGTAGTTCAAGCAACAGTGGAGTTTGTGGATATAGCTGGGCTTGTAAAGGGAGCAGCAAAAGGAGAGGGACTTGGAAATAAGTTCTTATCAAATATTAGAACAACAGCAGCTATTTGTCAAGTTGTAAGATGCTTTGAAGATGATAATGTAATCCATGTAAGTGGCTCAGTAGATCCTATAAGAGATATAGAAGTAATTAATACAGAGTTAATTTTTGCTGATATGGAAACTGTAGATAAAGCTATAGAGAAACATAAAAAATTAGCTATGAACAAAAATAAAGAGTCTATGGCTCTTATGCCAGTTTTAGAAAAGTGTAAGACTCACTTAGAAAATTTTCAACTTTTAAAAACATTGTCAATGAATGACGAAGAATTAGAACTAGTTAGAACTTATCAACTATTAACTTTAAAACCTATGATATTTGCAGCTAATGTATCTGAAGATGATTTAGCAACAGGTAATGAATATGTAGAAAAAGTTAGAGAATATGCAAAAGAGTTAGGGTCAGAAGTTGTAATAGTATCTGCTAAAGTTGAGGCAGAATTACAAGAGATGGATGATGAAGAGAGTAAAAAAGAGTATCTAGAAGCTTTAGGGGTAGAGGAAGCTGGGCTTAATAGACTTATTAGAGCAGGATATAAGTTATTAGGACTTCAAACATATTTTACTGCTGGTGTAAAAGAGGTAAGAGCTTGGACAATAAAAATAGGAGATACAGCACCAAAAGCAGCAGGGGAGATACATACAGATTTTGAAAAAGGCTTTATTAGAGCAAAAGTGGTATCTTTTGATGACTTTATAAAATATTCTGGATGGAAAGGAGCACAAGAAGCTGGTGTTCTTAGACTAGAAGGAAAAGAGTATATAGTACAAGATGGAGATTTAATGGAATTTTTATTTAATGTATAGAATAAAAAATCCTTTGTTAAGAAAAATTACTTGACAATATTTAAAAAAGTTAGTAAAATATCTAGGTGTACGATTGGAGGAAATTGTTTTGAAATTAGAGATTAAAGATTTTCCAAACCAGATTTTAAAGTTTGATTTCTATATAGAAAATATAGAAGATATTGAACTTATAGAAAAAGTACATGTTGTTGGAACAGCTGTAAATAACAATGGAAAAGTTGAAATAAGTGGACATTACTCAACAATACTAAGAGTACAATGTGTAAGATGTTTAAAAGAGTTTAATTTAAAACTAGAAAATGATTTTATGGGAACATTCTTAGATGAAAATCAATATATACAGTATTTAAAGAGCTTAAGTACTGAGTGTGAAATTGATAAAAATGAAATTTATGACCCAATAGAAAATGGAATAATAGATTTAGAAAGCTTAGTAAGAGAGTATATATTATTAGATATGCCACCATATCCACAATGTGAACCTAGTTGTGAAGATGATTCAGAAATAGAGAAACATAGTAATGATGGGATAGATCCACGATGGCAACAATTATTACAGATAAAAAATTAATTTTTAAATAAGATTGTAAGTAGGAGGGAAACTAAGATGGCAGTACCTAAGAAGAAAACATCTAAAGCTAAGAAAAACATGAGAAGATCTCATCATGCTTTAACTGGAACTGGATTAACAACTTGTGAAAAATGTGGAGCTCCAAGAAGACCACACAGAGTATGTCTTTCATGTGGAGATTACAATGGTAAACAAGTTCTAGCAGGACAAGCTGAGTAATTAGATTGTTTAATTAGATAAAAAAAGACAAGATAAGCTCTTGTCTTTTTTTATTATAAATTATATTAAAAATATTTTTAAAATTTTAAATTATGATGTATAATATATAGGGAGAATTTTTTTATAGGAGGACAGTAATGAAAATAGCGTTGGATGCTATGGGTGGAGATAAGGCACCTTTTGAAACGATAAAAGGGGCTATGAAGGCATTAGAAGAAATAGAGTCTTTACACCTTGTACTTGTTGGAAAAAAAGAGATAATAGAAGAAGAGTTAAAAAAATACAAATATGATAGTACAAAAATAGAGATAGTTGATGCTAGAGAAGTAATAGAAATGACAGATGACCCTGTTACAGCTGTAAAGAGTAAAAAAGATTCATCTATGAATAGAACTTTGGAACTAGTAAAAGAAGGAGTAGTAGATGCTTCTGTATCAGCAGGAAATACTGGAGCTTTAATTACAGCGAGTCAACTTAAATTAAAAAGAATAAAAGGAGTACTTAGACCAGCTATTGCAACAATGTTTCCTAATAAAAAAGGTAAGATGTTAATGCTAGATGTAGGAGCTACCGCTGATTGTAAACCAGAGTTTTTAAATCAATATGCTATAATGGGCTCAAAATATTTGGAAATATTATTAGGAATGAAAAATCCTACAGTAGGCTTACTTAATATAGGAACTGAAGAAGGAAAAGGGAATGAAGTTACAAGAGAAGCATATAATCTTTTAAGAGAGAATAAAAGCATAAATTTTGCTGGAAATGTAGAGAGTACAGAAGTAATGAATGGAAAAATAGATGTAGTAGTTACTGATGGATTTACAGGAAATATGGTTCTAAAAACAGCTGAAGGAATAGCGAAGTTTGTAGTTTCATCTTTAAAAGAAGAGATAAATAAATCTTTTATATATAAATTAGGAGCATTATTATTAAAGCCAGCTATGAAACATATAATGAAAAGAATGGATTCCTCAGAATATGGAGGAGCAATGTTCTTAGGATTAAATGGACTTTCTATAAAAGCACATGGAAATTCAGATTCAAATGGTATAAAAAATGCTATTAAAGTAGCTAATAAATTTGCTGAAATGAAATTTGTAGAAGAGTTGAAAAATGTTATAGATATGGAAAATAGTGAAAATAAAACCTTAGATTAGGAGGAAAAATGGAATTTAAAAGTGTAGGTATCAAAGGATTAGGGTATTATGTACCAGAAAAGGTAATGACTAACTTTGATTTCGAAAAAATAATAGATACAAGTGATGAGTGGATAAGAACAAGAACAGGAATAGAAGAAAGAAGATTTGCTGCTCCTGAACAAGCTACTTCAGATTTATGTGTAGAAGCAGCTAAAAAAGCAATAGCAGCTTCAGGAATAGCAAAAGAGGATATAGATATGATATTAGTGGCTACTTGCAGTCCAGACTACCTAGTTCAAGCTACAGCTTGTCTTGTTCAAAATAAATTAGAGATAAAAAATGTGCCAGCTTGTGATTTAAATGCTGCATGTAGTGGATTTATATATGGACTTACAGTTGCTGGAGGATTAATAAGAGGTGGAATTTATAAAAATATTCTTGTAATAGGGGCAGAAACTCTTTCAAGAATAATTGATATGCAAGATAGAAATACTTGTATATTATTTGGAGATGGAGCAGCAGCAGCAGTAGTAGGAGAGGTAGAAGAAGGATTTGGAATGTTATCTACTTATCTAGGAGCTGAGGGAGAAGATGAGGATATTTTAAGAACACCAGCTGGAGGAACTAAAAAGCCAAATACTGCAGAAACAATAGTAAATAGAGAAAATTTTGTAAAAATGAAAGGGCAAGATGTATTTAAATTTGCTGTTCATGCTTTACCAAGTGCAACAAATAAAGCTTTGAAAATAGCTAATGTAAAATCAGAAGATTTACATATGATATTTCCGCATCAAGCAAATGTAAGAATTATTGAATCAGCAGCTAAAAGAATTCATGTACCTCTAGAAAAGTTCTATATGAATTTACAAAGATTTGGAAATACTTCTTCAGCTTCAGTAGGATTGGCTTTAGGTGAGGCATTAGAAAAAGGAATGGTAAAAAAAGGTGATATGATTGCACTTACAGGATTTGGTGCAGGACTTACTTATGGTTCAATAATAATGAAGTGGGCATACTAATAAATATTGACATATTTAAATAGCTATGATATATTAAAATACAGGTGTTTTATTAAGGAGGAGAATATGTCTAAAATAGCTTTCGTATTTCCAGGACAAGGAACACAATATGTTGGAATGGGAAAAGAATTATATGAAAATAATGAATTAGCTAGACAAGAGTTTGACAACCTATTTTCAAAGTTAGATTTTGATTTAAAAACAGTTATGTTTGAGGGACCAGAAGAGGTATTAAAAGAAACAAAAAATACTCAACCAGCAATTGTATCAATGAGTTTAATATTAAAAAAATTATTAGAAGCTAAAGGAGTAAAAGCTGACTATGTAGCTGGGCACTCTGTAGGAGAGTATGCTGCTTTTGGAGCTGCAGGGTATCTTTTAATAGAGGATACAGTAAAACTTACTTCTGCTAGAGGAAAGTTTATGAATGAAGTAGCTGAAAAAGTAAATGGTGGAATGGCAGCTATAATCGGATTAGATTCAGATAAGATAATTGAAGAGTTAAAAAAGGTAGATGGAGTAGTAGAGGCTGTAAACTTCAATGAACCTAAGCAAACAGTAATAGCAGGAGAAAAAGATGCTATAGCAAAAGCTTGTGAAGTTTTAAAAGAAGCAGGAGCAAGAAGGGCTATGCCATTAGCAGTATCAGGTCCTTTCCATTCATCTCTTATGAAGGAAGCAGGAGAAAAATTAAAAGAGGAAGCTGAGAAGTATAATTTTACTATGACTGATATAAAGTTAGTAGCAAATACTACAGCTAATATCTTAACTTCTGTAGATGAGGTAAAAGATGAAATATATAGACAAAGTTTTGGACCTGTAAAATGGGTAGATACTATAAAAAAATTAAAATCTGAAGGGGTAACAACTATTTATGAAATAGGACCTGGAAAGGTTTTAGCAGGACTTATTAAAAAGATTGACAAAGAAATTGAGGTAAAAAATATAGAAAAACTTGAAGATTTGTCAAATATATAGTAAAATCTATTATATATAACGTTTTTTAAAATAGATAAAGAAAAAATTAAGGAGGAAGAAAAATGTTAGATAAAATAAGAGAGATAGTAGTTGAGCAATTAGGAGTAGACGCTGAACAAGTAGTACCTGAGGCAAACTTTGTAGAGGATTTAGGAGCAGACTCATTAGATACAGTTGAGTTAATAATGGCTTTCGAAGAAGAGTTCGATGTAGAAATCCCTGATACAGATGCTGAAAAAATAAAAACAGTTCAAGACGTTATTGATTATATCGAATCTAAATAATTAATTAAATAAAAGAAAGCGGGGTATGAAAGTACCCCGTTACTTATATATAGTAAATAAAATTGAGGTGGTATTGTGAACAGAGTAGTAGTTACAGGAATAGGACTTATAACTGCACTAGGTACAGGAATTGAAAAAAGCTGGAAAAGAATAGTAGCTGGGGAAACAGGAGTAGGAAGAATAGAATCATATGATGCTACTGATATGCCAGTACAAATAGCAGCAGAAGTAAAAGATTTTGATCCAATTGAATTTGGAATTGAAAAAAAAGAAGTAAAAAAATTAGCTAGAAATACTCAATTTGCTATTGCAGCTACAAAAATGGCATTAGAAGATTCGAAATTAGTAATTGATGAAACTAACGCTGAAGAAGTGGGAGTAATAGTTTCTTCTGGTATAGGGGGAATTGAGATATTTGAAGCTCAACATCAAACAATGCTAGAAAAGGGAGTAAAAAGAATATCTCCATTTACTATTCCAGCTATGATAGCAAATATGGCTTCTGGAAATATAGGAATATATTTTGGGGCAAAAGGACCAAATAAATCAATAGTTACAGCTTGTGCATCAGGAACTCACTCAGTGGGAGATGCTTTTGAAATGATAAAAAATGGAAGAGCAATAGCTATGATAGCAGGAGGAACAGAAGCTTCTATAACTCCATTTGCTATGAATGCTTTTGCTAATATGAAAGCATTATCTACAAGAAATGATGAGCCAACAAAAGCTTCAAGACCATTTAGCGCTGATAGAGATGGATTTGTAATGGGAGAAGGAGCAGGAGTATTAATTCTTGAAGAGTTAGAACATGCAAAAGCTAGAGGCGCAAAAATATATGCTGAAATAGTAGGATATGGAGAGACTTGTGATGCTTATCATATAACAGCTCCAGCAGATGGTGGAGAAGGAGCAGCAAGAGCATTTAAAATGGCTCTTAAAGAAGGAAATATATCTCTTGATGAAGTAACATATATCAATGCTCATGGAACATCAACACCAGCAAATGATAGAAATGAAACAGCAGCAATAAAATCTGTATTTGGAGATTGTGCTAAGAATTTAATGGTATCATCAACTAAGGGAGCAACAGGACACGGATTAGGAGCAGCAGGAGGAATAGAAGCTGTACTTATAGCTAAAGCTATATCTGAAGGAGTAGTCCCACCTACAATAAACTATGATAACCCAGATGCTGATTGTGATTTAAACTATGTACCAAATGTAGCAGTAGAGAAAGAGATAAATGTAGCTATGTCAAGTTCATTAGGATTTGGTGGACATAATGCTGTAATAGCTATGAGAAAATACAAATAATTTTAGGAGGAAATAATGAAAAGAAATTACTTAGATTTTGAAAAAAATCTTGGGTATTCTTTCAAAAATAAAGAACTTCTAAAAAATTCACTTATTCATCGTTCATTTGGAAATGAGCATAGAAGATATAAAAAAATAAGTAACGAAAGACTAGAGCTGCTAGGTGATGCAGTTCTAGATCTTGTTGTTACAGAATATTTATATAAAAGTTATGCTAATTCTACAGAAGGTGATTTAGCAAAGGTTAAATCTATGGTAGTAAGTGAGCCAGTTTTAGCTGGAATTTCTAAAAAGTTAGAAGTAGGAAAGTATCTTTTACTTAGTAGAGGAGAGGAGTTAACTGGAGGAAGAGAGAGAAGTTCTATTTTAGGAGATGCCTTTGAAGCTATTTTAGGAGCCATATACATGGACTCTAATTTTGAAACAGCAAAAGAGTTTGTTTTAACACACATAAAAGATTCTATTGACCATGTAGATAGCAATGAAGAGATTTTAGATTTTAAAACTATTCTTCAAGAATATAGTCAAAAAAATTATAGAGTTATTCCAGAATATTCAGTTATCAATGAGATAGGACCAGATCATCAGAAAATATTTGAGATAGAAGTAAAGATAGATAATGGTATAGATGAAGAAAAATCAGATAGAGGTACAGGAAAAAATAAAAAAACAGCAGAGCAGGCAGCAGCAAAATCTCTATGTAAGAAATTAGGGGTAAAAATTCATGAAGCACTATAATATACCTGTATTTATAAGCCATTTTGGATGTCCAAATTCATGTGTTTTTTGTAATCAAAAAAAAATAAATGGTAGAGAAACTGATGTAACAATGGAGGACTTAAAAAATACTATAGAAATGTACTTAGAAACTCTTCCAAAGAATTCCAAGAAAGAAGTGGCTTTCTTTGGTGGAACTTTTACAGGGATTTCTATGAAATTACAAGAGGAATATCTAAAAACTGCATATGAATATATAAAAAGAGGAGATATATCAGGAATTAGATTATCAACAAGACCTGACTGTATAACTGATGAGATAGTAGCTCAATTAAAAAAATATGGAGTAACTTCTGTTGAGTTAGGAGTTCAATCATTAGACGAAGAAGTTTTATTAGCAACAGAGAGATATTATCCAGTAAGTGTAGTAGCTGAAGCTTGTAAAACTATAAAAAAATATGGTATAGAACTAGGGATACAACTTATGATAGGATTGCCTAAATCTACAGATGAGAGTGACTATGAAACAGCAGTAAAAGCTTTAGATATGGAACCTGATATGGTAAGAATCTATCCTACTTTAGTAATAAAAAATACTAAAATGGAGAATATGTTTTTAGAAGGGGAGTATACTCCTCTTACAATAGAAGAGGCAATAGCTAGAACTAGAAAAATATATGCATTATTAGAAAGTAATGGTGTAAATATAATAAGAGTAGGGTTACAGCCAAGTGAGGATTTAAGAGAGGATGGAGTAGTTTTAGGTGGACCATTTCATCCAGCTTTTAGAGAGTTAGTAGAAACAGAAATCTATTATAGTTTTTTCAAAAAAATTATAGATAGAGAGAAAAAATTAGAAATATTAGCTAATGAAAAAAATATTTCTAAGCTTGTAGGAATAAAAAAAGTAAATAAAATAAGATTAAAAGAGTTTTTTGAGATAAAAATAGATAACTCAATAGATAGAGATAGTGTAGTTGTAAATGGTAAAGAGTATTCTAGGTTAGATGTACTAAAGGGAGAGTTGGAATAGAATGAATCAGATAGTAATCAACATAGATGAATTTCAATCAAGAGCAGCTATTATAGAAGATGAAAAAGTTGTAGAAGTCCTTATAGAGAGAGAGGAAGAAAGAAGAATAAATGCTAATATTTATAAAGGAAAGGTAGCAAATGTTTTACCAGGAATGGAATCAGCTTTTGTAAATATAGGATTAGAAAAGAATGCATTTTTATATGTAAATGATTTAAGAGAATTTGAAGAGAAATATTTAGATGGAATATGTAATAGTGAGAGACCTATTGAAGATATACTAACAGTAGGAGATGAGGTAGTAGTACAAGTACTTAGTGAACCAAGAGGAACTAAAGGAGCAAGAGTTACTACTCACTATACTATTCCAGGAAAATATCTAGTATTAATGCCTAATAATAATCATATAGCTATTTCTAAGAAGATAAAAGAGGAAGAGGAAAGAAATAGATTAGAAGAGATAGTGAGAGATTTAAAACCTGAAAATATGGGAGTAATCATTAGAACTGCTGCTCAAGGAAAGAGTATTTTTCATTTTGAAAGAGAGATGGAATATCTTGTAAAAAAATGGGAAGATATAGAGAAAAAAACAAGTACAGCCAAAATAGGAGAAGTATTATATAAAGATAATGGAATAGTAGCTACTGTACTTAGAGATATATTTTCTAATGAGATTGATGAATTGGTTATAGATAACGAAGAGGCATATTGGGAAGTAATTGATTATATTAATGCTTTTAGTGAAAAGACTTTAAAAACAAAAATAAAGCTGTATAATGATGATGAAATTGGAATTTTTGAAAGATATGGGATAGAAAAAGAGATAGAAAATGCTTTAAAAGAAGAAGTAAGATTAGAGTGTGGTGGATATTTAGTTATCCAAAAAACAGAAGCATTAATAAGTATAGATGTGAATACAGGAAAGAATACTGGAAGCTATAACTTAGAACAAACAGTTTTAAACACTAATTTAGAAGCAGCAAGAGAGATACCTAGACAACTTAGATTGAGAAATTTAGGTGGAATTATAATAATAGATTTTATTGATATGAGATTAGAAGAGGATAAATTAAAAGTTTTAGAAGCCTTAGAACAAAATCTTTCTAAGGATAGAATAAAAAATAATATAGTTCATTTTACAGATTTAGGACTTATAGAGATGACAAGAAAAAGAACAGGAAAACCTCTTTATAATTACTTTCAAGAGAGATGCCCTATGTGTGAAGGAACTGGAAAAATAAAATCCAAAGATTCTGTTATCCATGAGATGATGACAGAAATAAAAGAGTGTGCTAAAGATGAGGACATAAATATCATAAAAGTGATTTTGTCTAAAAAATTGAAAATAGCTTTTAAAGAGTTATATTTTGATTTTGTAGAAGATTTTGTAAAAAATAGAAAGAAAAAAATTATTTTGGAAGAGAATAGTCAAAATGATTATAGTTATGAAATTATTTTGATGAAGTAAAGGTGGATATATGAGAATAGGAGTATATGCAGGAAGTTTTGACCCGATAACTAAGGGACATTTTGATGTAATAAAAAAATCTTTAAAGATTACTGATAAGTTAATAGTAGCGGTAATGAATAATGCTAATAAAAAATGTTGGTTTTCTTTAGAGGAAAGAAAAAATTTAATAGAGATGTTAGTATCAGAGTTTGGAGATAAAGTTGAAGTAAAAAGTTTTGATGGACTTTTAATAGATTTTATGAAAGAAAATGGTGCTGATATAATAATTAGAGGATTAAGAGCTGTTTCAGACTTTGAATATGAGTTAGGGTATGCTTTTGTAAACCATGATTTGTCTTATGGAGAGATAGAAACTATATTTATACCAGCAGCTAGAGAGTATATGTATTTAAGTTCAAGCTCTGTAAGAGAAGCAGCAACAGTAGGAGCTAGATTAGATATATTTGTAGATGAAAAGATTATAGATATAATTAAGAAGAAGGCTGAAAGTCTAAAAGGATAGGTTATAGATGGCAAAAACTAAAAGTTTTTATATATGTAGTGAGTGTGGATATAAAGCTACTAAGTGGGCAGGAAAATGTCCACAATGCGGTAGTTGGGGAAGTTTTGAAGAGGAAATAGAAGTGACATCTTCAGTAGGGGCTTTAGTAATTTCATCTGCTATTTCTATTAAAGAAACTTCAGAGAAAGTTTTTTCCTTTGATGAAATATTAACAGAAAAAAATGATAGATATAGAACTAGAATAGGAGAGTTTGATAGAATTTTAGGTGGAGGATTACTTTGTGGAGAAGTAATCTTAATAACTGGAAATCCTGGAATAGGAAAATCAACACTATTACTACAAGTAGCAAATGAATATACTACATATGGAGAAGTAATCTATATATCAGGGGAAGAATCTCCTGCTCAAGTAAAAAATAGAGGAGAGAGATTAAATATAAAAAGTAAAAATCTATTCTTAATGTCAGAAACAGATATTTCAAGAATTTATGAGTATCTAGTTAGTAAAAAACCTAAAGTTGTTATTGTAGATTCTATACAAACATTGTATAATTCTGTTGTAGATTCTATTCCTGGAACTCCAACGCAGATTCGTGAATGTACTTTAAAAATCATAGAGTTAGCTAAAAAATATGGGATATCTTTTTTTATAGTAGGTCATATAACTAAAGATGGAAAGGTAGCCGGTCCAAAACTTTTGGAGCATATGGTAGATGCTGTATTTAATTTTGAAGGAGAAGAGGGACTTTTTTATCGTATTTTAAGAAGTACTAAAAATAGATTTGGTTCAACAAATGAAATAGCAGTATTTAGTATGGAAGAAGATGGAATGAAGGAGATAAAAAACTCTTCAGAATATTTTTTAAGTGAAAGAGAAGAGAAAAATATAGGGAGTATGGTTGTACCTGTATTAGAAGGAACAAAAGTTTTTTTATTAGAGGTACAAACTTTACTTACAGAGGTAACAATAGGTATACCAAAAAGAATAGTACAGGGATTTGATAGAAATAGAATCCAGATACTTACAGCTATTGCAGAGAAAAAAATGCATATAAATTTATCTATGAAAGATTTATTTGTAAATATTCCAGGAGGGCTTAACATAGAAGACCCAGCTGCAGATTTAGCTGTACTTATTTCGTTGTTATCTATCTATAAGGGAGTAGAAATTAGTCAAAAAATAGCAGCTATAGGAGAATTAGGTTTAAGAGGAGAGATTAGAAAAGTCTTCTTTATAGACAAAAGGCTTAGAGAGTTAGAAAAACTTGGTTTTAAAGGAGTATATATTCCAGAGACCAATAGAAAAGAAATAGAAAAAAATAAGTATAATTTAAAACTGATATATTTAAAAAACTTGGAAGAACTTTTAGAAAGGATGAATAAAGATGGACAGTAAAAAATTAGAGGAGATGCTGTCATTTGTAATACCAGGAACAGCTTTAAGAGAAGGATTAAACAATATACTTGAAGCTGGACTAGGAGCTTTGATAGTGGTTGGGTTTGATGAAAATGTAAAAAAAATAACAGATGGTGGATTTTATTTAGATTGTGATTTTACTCCAGAGAGAGTATATGAACTAGCTAAAATGGATGGAGCAATAATATTAGATGCAGAATGTAAAAAAATAATGTATGCAAATGTACATTTACAACCAGATAGGAAGTATAGATCAACAGAGAGTGGAACAAGACATAGAACTGCTCAAAGAGCTGGTCAACAAACAGGAAAACTTGTCATAGCAGTGTCTGAAAGAAGAAATGTGATAACTCTTTATAGAGATGATATAAGATATAGGTTAAAAGATGGCTCATCAATTGAAAATGAAGCTTCGCAAGCTATAAAAACTATGGAAAGATATAAATCTGTTTTGGATAGAGCGTTAGCAAATTTAACTAGTCTTGAGTTAGATAATATAGCAACTCTTTATGATGTAGCAACAGCTCTTCAAAGATTTGAAATGCTTAGAAGAATTGGTGATGAAGTAAATAGTTGTGTAGTTGAGTTAGGAGTAGAAGGAAGACTTTTAAATTTACAATTTCAAGATTTAAATCAAGATATAGAAGAAGATGAATATGACTTAATAAGAGATTATATGGAAGAAGATAGAGATTATAAAGATGTAAAAGAAAAGATGAAAGCTTTAGACGATGAAGAGTTATTAGAAGTAGAGAATTTCTCTCATGCTCTTGGTTATGGAAAGAGTTATAGTCTTTTAGATAATGAAGTTAGCCCTAAAGGATATAGACTTTTAGGAAGAATTAGTAAATTGACTAAAAAAGATATTGAAAAACTTATAAATAAATATAATAGTATATCTAAGCTTCAAGATGTCCCTGATGAAGAGTTATCAGATATGAAGATAAGCAAAGTAAAAATAAAAGCACTTAAAAGTGGTTTAAAAAGATTGAAATTAACTGTTGAATTAGAAAAAGTTTAGATAGTATGCAGATTAAGAGGAATGAAATTTATAAAAATTCCTCTTTTTTATTTTTATAATTTTATAACTTATATCAAATAATAAATGTTAAAATAAATACCTAAAAATATTATTTTTAAATCAAATTCATAACAATATGAAAAAAAATCATATACTATTGAGAAAAAATATGATAGAATTAAGTTAGTTGGATAATATAAAAATATATAATATATAGAGTTTTTTGAGATAATAAAAGGAGAGTGTAGATATGTCAACATTTGAAAAAGAGTATCAAGAAAAATTAGTATCAGCAGAAAAAGCAGCAGAGATAGTAAAATCTGGGGATTTTGTAGATTATGGTTGGTGTGTAACTACTACAGTAGCTTTTGATAAAGCTTTAGCTAAAAGAATGCCAGAATTAACAGATATTAACTTAAGAGGTGGAATTCTTTTATGGGAACCAGAAGTTTTTAAAATAGAAAATCCAGAAAAACATTTTACTTGGAATTCATGGCATTCAAGTGGATTAGAAAGGAAATTAATATCAAAAGGTTTAGGTTTCTATATGCCTTTAAGATATTCAGAAATGCCAAGATATTATAGAGATGGTGGGGCAAAAGTAGATGTGGCGGTTATGCAAGTTACTCCAATGGATGAAGCAGGGTACTTCAACTTCAGTGTAAGCCCTTCTCATATGATGGCAGTTTGTGAAGTAGCTAAAAAAGTTATAGTAGAGGTAAATAAAAATCTTCCAGTATGTCAAGGAGGATTTGAGCATGCTATCCATATTTCAAAAGTGGATATGATAATCGAAGGAGATAATCCAATGCCAGCTATTTTACCAGCACCTACTCCATCAGAAGTAGATATGAAAGTAGCTGAGCTAATAGTAGAAGAATTAAAAGATGGATGTTGTATTCAATTAGGAATAGGAGCAATGCCAACTGCTGTTGGATCTTTAATAGCTAAATCTAATTTAAAAGATTTAAGTGTACATTCAGAAATGTATGTTGACTCATTTGTAGAAATGGCTAAAGCTGGAAAAGTAACAGGAGCTCATAAAAACTCTAATAGATTTAGACAAGTATTTACATTTGCTGCTGGTGGAAAAGAGATGTATGAGTATTTAAATAATAACCCAGAGATAATGGCAGCACCAGTAGATTATGTAAATGATATTAGAACTATCTCTTCAATAGATAACTTTATATCTATTAATAATGCTGTTGATATAGACTTATTTGGACAAGTAAATGCTGAAAGTGCTGGTCCTAAACATATAAGTGGAGCTGGAGGACAGCTTGACTTCGTACTAGGAGGTTATCTATCTAAAGGAGGAAAAAGCTTTATCTGCTTATCATCTACATTCAAAACAAAAGATGGTCAATTAAAATCAAGAATAAGACCTACATTACAAGAAGGATCTATAGTAACTGATACAAGAGCTAATGTACAATATGTTGTAACAGAATATGGAAAAGTTAATTTAAAAGGAAAGAGTGCTTTTGAAAGAGCTAAATTATTAATAAGTATAGCTCATCCAGATTTTAGAGAAGAGTTAAAAGAAGAAGCTAGAAAATTAGGAATTTGGAAAGATTAAAAAATATGGAGGACTGACTTAACAGTCCTCCATATTTAATTAAATTAATACATATTTTCAGAGTTTTCCCCTTTGATGATTTTTACTATTCTACTTGTACCTAGTCTATCAGCACCTAATTCCATAAACTTAGCAGCATCATCTAATGAAGAAATTCCACCAGCAGCTTTTATTTTTACATCTTTTCCTACATATTTTTTCATTAAAGCTATGTCATTAAATGTAGCTCCACCAGTTGAAAATCCAGTAGAAGTTTTAATATATTCTGCTCCTGATTTAGTAACTATTTCACACATTTTTATTTTCTCTTCTTCAGTTAAAAGACAAGTTTCAATAATCACTTTTAATATTTTACCATTACAAGCTTTATGAATATCTTTAATCTCTTCTAAGATTGCATCAAAATTTTCATTTTTTACATCAGTAATATTGATAACCATGTCTATTTCATCAGCACCATTTTTAATAGCATCTTCAGTTTCAAAAATTTTTACAGCAGTTGTAGAATAACCATTAGGGAAACCAATTACTGTACAAATAGGTAGCTTATCTCCTACATATTCTTTAGCTTTTTTTACATAAGAAGCTGGAATACAAGCAGAAGCAACATTATATTTTATTCCATCATCAAGAATTTGTTTTATATCTTCCCAAGTAGCATTTTGAGTTAAAAGTGTGTGGTCAACAGCACTTAATATTTTATTTCTATCCATATACATATCCTCTCTTAATTTATTTTATCTAAAATAGAGTATCCAATAGTATCTTGAGGCATTGTTAGTCCAAAGTTATCAACTATTGTTGCTCCTATTACAGCAAAGGTATCAAATTCTCCTAAATTTCCATTTTCTTTAAAAGATGGAGAATAAGCTATAAAAGGCACTTGTTCTCTAGTGTGATCAGTTCCAGTATAAGTAGGATCATTTCCATGATCAGCTGTCAATATTAATAGATCATCTTCTCTCAACTTAGAAAGAAGTACTCCTAAATTTTTATCAAATTTTTCTATCTCCTCAGCATAACCTTGCGGATTTCTTCTGTGTCCCCATAAAGCATCAAAATCTACTAAATTTACAAAACAAAGACCTATAAAATCTTTATTGGCTATTTCAATAGTTTGTTCCATTCCATGAACAGAACTTTTTGATTTATGAGACTCAGTAACTCCCTCTCCATCAAATATATCATTAATTTTTCCAACAGAAATTACATCTAGTCCAGCATTTTTTAAAACATTAAGAGCAGTATCTCCATAAGGTTTTAAAGCATAATCATGTCTATTACTTGTTCTTTTGAATTCTCCTTTTTTTTCACCTATATATGGTCTAGCTATTATTCTCCCGACTTTCCATTCATCTTTCATAGTAAGTTCTCTAGCTATTTCACAATATTTATAAAGATTATCTAATCCCATATATTTTTCATGTCCACAGATTTGTAAAACTGAGTCAGCACTGGTATAAACTATCATGTCTCCTGTAGCTATCTCATGTTCTCCATATTCATCAAGTATTTCTGTACCACTAGCAGATTTATTTCCAACTACTTTACGTCCACATTTAGCTTCAAGTTCATCTATTAATTCTTTTGGAAAACCTGTATCAGTAAAAGTTTGGAAAGGTTTTTGTATATTTAGTCCCATCATCTCCCAATGTCCAGTCATAGTATCTTTTCCAACACTAGTTTCATTAAGAGCAGCAAAATATCCTAATGGTTTTTCTACTGTATTTACATTTTTAATAGGATGTAGATTAGCTAATCCTAATTTTTGCAGATTTGGAATATTAAGAGAAGAAACAGATTTAGCAATATTACCAAGTGTATCTACTCCTATATCTCCAAATTTTTCAGAATCTTTCATAGCTCCAATTCCTAATGAATCTAATACTATTGTAAAAATTCTTTTGTATTTTTTCATATTAATCTCCTTTTTAGTCAATAAAAGTTTCTAGAGCTATTTCCATCATCTTAGTGAAAGCAGTTTGTCTTTCTTCAGGAGTTGTAACTTTATGAGAAGTGAAAGAATCAGATATAGTTAAGAGACAAGCTGCTTTTTTACCTAAAACTTTAGCATTATGGAATAGAGCAAAGCTCTCCATCTCTACACATGTACAACCATGTTTTGCAAAATGCTCTTTATAGCTATCTACATTTGGCTCTGTATAGAATACATCACTTGAATGAATTTTTTCAACATGTAAAGGAATACCTAATTTTTTAGCAGTTGCTATAATTTTTTCATTTAATTCTTTATCTGGGTATGTAGTATCACTTTCATATCCATTTTGAGTATGAGCAAAAGTTGATTGACTCCAAGCTGATTCAGCTAAGACAACATCGTATACATCTAACTTATCAACATATGCTCCAGCTGAACCAACACGTACAATATTTTCTACTCCATATACTTTAAATAACTCATAAGAGTATATTCCTATTGATGGCATTCCCATTCCAGAAGCCATAACAGTAATTTCCTTTCCTTTATATGTTCCAGTATAGGCAAGCATATTTCTAACAGAGTTAACTTGTTTTATATTTTTTAAAAATGTTTCAGCTATAAATTTTGCTCTTAAAGGATCTCCAGGCATTAAAACATTTTTTGCAATTTCTCCGATTTTAGCATTATTATGTGGTGTCATATTAATATATCCTCCTATTATTTTAAATCATTACTTGTAAAAGAAAAAGGTAAAAGTTCAACAATATTTGTGATCATAGCTTGAGAATTTGTATTAGCAATAATTATAGGGGTATCCTTTTTTAAAAGCTCAACCATAACTTGTCTACATGCTCCGCAAGGACTTCCTAAAGTGTTCCCTCTAGTTACTAGAGCCATAGATTCAATGTCATCTTGTCTATACCCTAAAGAATATACATGAAATAGAGCACTTCTTTCAGCACAATTAGTAAGCCCATAAGAAGCGTTTTCTATATTAGCTCCAACATGATATTTTCCATCTTTAGTTTTTACACAAGCTCCAACATGGTATTTTGAATAAGGTGCATAAGCTTTTTCCATTACCTCAAAAGCTCTATCTAGAATATCTTTATATTGTTCAAATATTTTTTGCATAAATACCTCCTTCTAGTAATAATTGAGGTTGAAAATCAACCTCAATATATTATAACATAAATTTATATAATTGTGATAAATCCAACAATCATAGCACTTAAAATACTTACAGCAAAACCACCTATCATAGCTTTGAAAGCAAGTCTAGCAAGTACAGGTCTTTTGTCAGGACAAAGTATAGATATTCCAGAAATACAAATTCCCATACTAGAAACATTAGCAAACCCAGCCATAGCAATACTTAACATAAGTCCTGTTCTATAATCTAAAGAAGCAAGGTGTTGACCTAAATTTTGAAAAGCAACAAATTCATTTAAAACTAATTTAAATCCAAGTAATTCTCCAGCATACAAGATATTTTCACCTTCTAATCCCATAAAGAAACCAAATGGAGAGAATATATATGCGAAAATTTTCTCAAGGCTTAATCCAGCAACTCCTAATATACCATTTACAAGAGAAACAATAGAGATAAATGCTACAAGAGAAGCAGCAATGGCAATAACAGCTTGGATACCGTTTACAGCTCCTTCTGTAACAGCTGATATAATATTTTCATGATGTCCTTTTCTATCCATACTTACATTTTCAATTACTTTAGCATGCTCTGTTTCAGGTAAAAGAATTTTTGAGATAGCAATACTTCCAAAAGGAACAAGAGCTGAAGCTGTAAGTAGATACTCCATAGGAATACCTAAAGCAGTATATCCTCCAATTATTGTAGCAGACATACTTCCCATTCCAGAAACTAAAACTACCATTATTTCACTTTGAGTCATATTTCCTAAGTATTTACTAACAAGAATAGGACTTTCAGTTTGTCCTAGAAACATATTAGCAACAGCAACAAAGCTTTCAACTTGAGTAGTTCCTAAGATTTTCCCTACTACTTTACCAATAACTTTAACAATAGCTCCTAATATTCCAAGATAGAAAAGAGCAGCTACTAGAGCTGATAGGAATATTATGTTTCCAAGAGCACCTATTATAAATATGAAACCAGTAGCTTGACTAGGGTCTGCTAAACTACCAAATACAAATGATAATCCATTAAATCCATAACTAAGAATTTTTGTAACTACATCAGAAAGCTTAGATACTACAATTCTTCCAAAAGGAAACTTTACTAGAAGAAAAGCTAGAATAAATTGAACAATTAAAGCTTTTACAACAATAGAAATTTTTACTTCCTTTTTGTGTGAAGATATAAGATACAATAGACCTAATAGTAAAACTATACCAATTAAAATTATTATCCCTTTCATCATTCCTCCGATTTATTTAATTAAAATTATAAAAGACCAGATTCTTTATCTTGTTTAATTAAGTTACGAATAGCTTGAACTGTAACTTCAATAGCAGCCTCTGTATCATGAACAACGGGGTTTTCTAGTCCTAATTTTTCTCTTTCTTGGTTAGCAACAACTAAAAAAGATGAACCTACACGAACTCTTAAATAATCTCCAACAACAAATAAAGCAGCAGATTCCATTTCAGAAGCTTTACATCCTAGACGCACCCAAGCATTCCATTTGTTCACTAGTTCATAATCTACGGGTTTTGTTTCAGGCTCATGTTGTCCATAAAAAGCATCCTTACATTGAACAATTCCAACATGATATTTTTTATTTAAATCTTTAGCAGCTTGAACAAGTGCATTAGTAATTTCGAGATTAGCAACAGCAGGAAATTCTATAGGTGCATATTCTTTACTAGTTCCTTCCATACGAATGGCTCCAGTAGCAATGACTAAATCGCCTCCCATTATATCTGTTTGCATACCACCGCAAGTTCCAACTCTTAAGAAAGTATCAGCTCCAACTCTTACTAACTCTTCAAGAGCTATAGAAGCAGATGGACCTCCAATTCCAGTAGAAGTAACACTTACTTTAACACCGTCTAAATAACCAGTATATGTAACATATTCTCTACTATCTGCAATAAGTTTAGCATCATCAAAATGTCTTGCTATTTTCTCACAACGTTTAGGATCCCCAGGTAAAATTACATATTTACCTACATCCCCCTTTCTTAATCCAATATGATATTGTAATCCTTCTTCAGCATATTTCATAAACAAAACCTCCTAAACAAATTCTATGATGTCTATCAAGTTGTATATTTTATAAATAAAATATATCATATCTACTAAAAAGTGTCAATTATTAAATTAATTTTTTAGTATAATGAGATGTCTATTAAACGTGAGATATATATCAAAATATGAAAAAAAGGTAATTATGATTAAATTAATATAAATATTTATTTTTTGATAAAAGTGTGATAAAATAGAAGTGAAATTCATAGTAAGAATAAAATATTAGTCATAAAGTAATATTAGGAGGAGTTTTATGAAAAATAAATTAGCTATATTAGGAGCTTTAGTTGTCTTAGCTCAAGGAGCATTAGCTGGGAGTGTAGGGATAGGATATGGTGTCACTACACCAATATATCATAATGATAAGAATGACTATGTTTTACCAATAGTAGATTTAGAGTATGAAAAGTTTTTTCTAAAAGGTGGAAGTACTTATGGATTATCATTGGGATATAAAGTTATCGAAGAAGATAACTATGTGCTATCTCTTTATGGAATGCCATTTGGTGGATATGAAGTAAAAAATAGTGATATGAAATCAGGGTATAAAGGAATTGATGATAGAGATACTCATCTTATGGGAGGAGTAGAATTAGCTTATTACCCAGGATTTTATGAACTAGAAACAAAAGTGGCTGCTGAGTATGGAGAAGAGGGAGGACATTTTAATTTTAGTATCAGTAGACCTTATCAAGTTACATCTAATTTAACATTAGTTCCTGCAATAAATTATGTATATTATGATTCTAACTTTGTAGATTATTATTTTGGAATTGATTCTAATGAGGTCAATGGTGATAAAATAACAAAAACATATAGTGGAGAAGCAGCATATAGAATAGGGATAGGAATTTTAGGAAATTATAGAATAAATGATGCAATTTCTTTAATGGGATTTACAGGAGTTACAAAGTTATCTAAGGAGATTTCTAATTCTCCAATAGTTGATAATGATGTAATTTATATTTTTGGTACAGGAGTAATTTATACATTCTAAAATATAATATAAACGATAATTACTTAGAGATAGCTTTAATTAAAAATTTTAGCTATCTTTTTTAATAACACAAGCTAAAAAAAATCTTTATATAATAAAAAATTATGATATAATATATTAGGGACTCTTTAAGTAGGGAGGTTGAAATTAATTGGACAAAAATATTTTAAAAGCAGAAATTTTTAATCAACTTGAGATGGAAGATTTATTAAAAAAAGAAGAGAGTGTAAGAATGACTCTTCTAATGAATCCTAATGATATAGATATGTTGAGTGAATTAGCTATTTTATTATATCATAAAGGAGATTATTCAAGTGCAATAAAGATATATAAAAAAGTTGTAGATTACAAAGAAGATAAAGCAGAAAGTTTCGCCTTTTTAGGTCATCTTTATTATGAAAATGAAGAGTATTTAAAAGCTATTAGATATTTTGAAAAAGCTTTAGATATTAATCCAGATGTAGCATTTGTGCATTTTTTATTAGGAAATGCTTATTCAAGAGCTGGGAAAATAATGGAAGCAATTACAAGTTATGATTTTGCAATATTTTTAGATTTAGATATCTACAAAGCTCATATAGATTTTGCTGAAAAATATGAAAAAATGGGGTTGTTAGATAGAGCTTTAAAAGAGTATGTAATTGCTTATGAGATAGACCCACGTGAAAAAAATATAGGGGAGAAGATAAAAAAATTAAAAGAAAAGCTTGAAGTAAAAGTTGTTTAGTTACTTCAAAATTAATATTAAGGAGAACAAATGATTTATAGTGTTTCAATGACATTGATATTAGTATTGTTTTTGGTTATAGGAATTACTTTTGGATTTAATAGAGCAGTTGGAATGCTTCCTGTGCTATTTATAATATTTTTATTAGTGGCATTTTTTGGATGGTTTATTTTTAATTTTTTTTGGCTGATTCTTTTGATAATTTTCATTAATTATTTAAGAAATAGGAATCAACCTAAAAGGACAAGAAGAACTTATTATTATAGATATAATGGAACTAATACAAAAGATTTTGAAGATTTTTTCCGTCAAGCAGGAGGAAATTATGGTGGACAGCAACAGGGAGGATACTACAATAATAATCCTTTTGGCTATGCAGAGGATAAAAGTAAATATTATGAGATTCTTGGTGTAAATAAAAATGCTAGTAAAGATGATATAAAGAAAGCTTATAGAGACTTAGTAAAGCAGCATCATCCAGATAAATTTACTAATGCAAATGATTCTGAAAAAGAATACCATGAAAATAAATTAAAAGAGATAAATGAAGCATATGAAAAACTTTCAAAAGATTTTACTTAATCTTGAAATACTTTAATAAGTATGATATAATTTAACACGTATGAGATGTTTTTTGTAAATGTACAGTATAACTTAAAGGAGTGTAGTTTATGAAACTAAAAACATTGATTCTGGCAGCAGGAAAAGGTACTAGAATGAAGTCAGAAATGCCAAAGGTCATCCATAAAGTAAATGGAATACCAATGATATCTAAAATAATAGATGTTTTATCTGGATTAAGTCCAGAGGAAAATATATTGATTTTAGGACATAAGAAAGATGAAGTTTTAAAAGTAGTTGGAGAAAATTGTGATTATGTTTTACAAACTGAACAATTAGGAACAGGACATGCTGTGATTCAAGCTAAAGAAAAACTTCAAAATTATGATGGGGATGTAATGATACTATATGGAGATACTCCATTACTTAAAGAGAGTACATTAAAATCTCTATATCAGTATCATAAAGAAAGTGGTGCTGTAACTACAATACTTACTTCTATTTATGAAAATCCATTTGGGTATGGAAGAATAGTAAAAGAAGATGAGTTTGTAAAAGCTATTGTTGAAGAAAAAGAAGCTAGTGAAGAAATTAAAAAGATAAAGGAAGTAAATGCAGGAGTATACTGTTTTAACTCAAAAGAACTTTTTAAGGCCTTAGATAAAATAAATAATAATAATGAAAAAGGAGAATACTATCTTACTGATGTAATAGGTATTCAAGTTTCAGAAAATAAAAAAGTTCAAAGTTTTGTACTAGAAGATAACATGGAAATTTTAGGTGTTAACTCTAAAGTAGAACTTGCTCAAGCAGGAAAAGTTTTAAGAGATAGAAAAAATAGAGAACTTATGGAAGAGGGAGTTATTCTTATAGATCCAGAAAATACATATGTAGAAGATAATGTAAAAATAGGAAAAGACACAATACTTTATCCAGGAGTGTTTTTACAAGGTAAAACTACAATTGGAGAAAGATGTGAAATCATAGGAAATACTAGAATTATAGATAGCACATTAGGGAATGATATTAGAGTAGAAAGTTCAGTAATAGAAGAGAGTATTTTAGAAGATAAAGTTACTATGGGACCATTTGCTCATTTAAGACCTAAGTCTCATCTCAAAGAAAAAGTACATATTGGAAACTTTGTAGAGGTAAAAAAATCTACTCTTGAAAAGGGAGTAAAAGCTGGACATCTCACATATTTAGGAGATGCACAAGTTGGTGAGAACACAAATATTGGTGCTGGAACGATTACTTGTAACTATGATGGTGTAAACAAATTTAAAACTGTAATAGGTAAAGAGGTATTTATAGGAAGCGATACTATGCTTGTAGCACCAGTAAATATAGGAGAAAAAGCTCTTGTAGGTGCTGGTTCTGTAATTACAAAAGATGTTCCTAATAACTCATTAGCTGTATCAAGAAGTAAACAAATTATTAAGACCGACTGGAGGAAATAAAAAATGATTAATTCAGAAAATGTAAAAATTTTCGCAGGAACTTCAAACAAGGACTTAGCTAAAAAGATAGCTGAGAAATATGGGCTGCCTTTAGGAAAAGCAGACGTAGTAAGATTTAAAGATGGAGAGGTATTCGTTAAAATTGACGAAACAGTAAGAGGAAGAGATGTATTTGTAGTACAATCAACTTCTGAACCTGTAAATGAAAACTTAATGGAATTGTTAATTTTCGTAGATGCGTTAAAAAGAGCATCAGCTAAAAGTATCAATGTAATTATTCCTTACTATGGATATGCTAGACAAGATAGAAAATCTAACCCAAGAGAACCAATTACATCTAAATTAGTAGCTAATCTGCTTACAAAATCAGGTGCTACTAGAATAATTGCTATGGATTTACATGCTGATCAAATTCAAGGATTCTTTGATATCCCAGTTGACCACATGCAAGCATTACCATTAATGGTAAGATACTTTATGAAAAAAGGATTATATGGAGATGATGTAGTAGTAGTTTCTCCAGATATCGGTGGAGTAAAGAGAGCTAGAAAATTAGCTGAATGGTTAGACTGTAAAATAGCTATTATTGATAAAAGAAGACCAAAACCAAATATGTCAGAAGTAATGAACTTAATTGGAGAAGTTCAAGGAAAGACTGCTATATTTATAGATGACATGATAGATACAGCAGGAACTATTACAAATGGTGCTGCTGCTATTATAGAAAGAGGAGCTAAAGAGGCTTATGCATGTTGTACACACGCTGTATTCTCTGATCCAGCAATCGAAAGACTTGCTGCTTCTCCTTTAAAAGAGGTTATTATAACTGATTCAATAGCTTTACCAGAGAGAAAGAAATTAGATAAGATAACTGTATTATCAGTAGATGAAATATTTGCTGAAGCAATTAGAAGAATTGTAAATAATCAATCAGTATCTGAATTATTTGAGAAAAAATTAATAATGGAAAACTAATAAAATTAGAAAAAAGCTAGTATTTTACTAGCTTTTTTTAATTAGATATGATAAAATTATTAAGAGTCTAAAAATAAGGTGTATAGTATGAAAAAAATATATAATTTACAAAATATTGATTTTTTAGAGATAGAAAAATCATTAAAAACAGGAGAATTGATAATATATCCAACTGATACTGTATATGGTATAGGTGGAGTAATCACTTCTGAAGAGACAATTAAAAATATATATAGAGCTAAGGAGAGAAGCTTTAAATCCCCTCTCATTGTTTTAGTTAGTGATATAAAAAAAATAGAGGAGATAGCCTATATAGAGGAAAAAAATAGAGAAGCTATTGAAAAATTGATAGCTAAGTTTTGGCCAGGAGGGCTTACAATTATTTTAAAAAAGAAAGAATGGATTCCAAATATTATGACAGCTGATGGAGATACTGTAGGAGTAAGAATGCCAGCTTTGAATATCGCACAAAAAATAATAAAAGCTGCAGGAGGGTTACTTCCTACAACAAGTGCTAATATTTCTGGAGAAAAGACACCTAGAGCTTATGATGAGTTATCAGATACTTTTAAAGAGAGAGTAGATATTATTGTAGATGGAGGAAAATCTCCATTAGGAACAGAATCTACCATAATAGATATGACTGATAAACCAAAAATATTGAGATTAGGAGCAATTTCAATTGAAGATATAGAAAAAGTAATTGGAAAAATATAGGGAGGAAGTTATGAAAACACAAAGAGTAAATCCAAATGGGATGAATCCGATGCAGATGAATAATATGTCTAGCATGATGGGTATGATGAACAATATTCAAAGAATAGGGAAAGGAAAAAGAAAAATAACTGTTAATTTAGATAAAAATAATAAAAAATTCCTATCTAAATTTATAGAAGAGGTAAAGAAACAATTTTCTTCTTCAGCTATGGGAGCTCAAGTTAGTGGATTAGGAGAGTTTTTTGATTATATAAAATCTGTAGCTGATGCAAAAGAGCAAATGGAATTAAAATTAAGTTTTGAAGAGTATGAGTTTTTAAAAAGAATGATAGTAGACTCTATAAGAGGAATGGAAGGAATGACTTTCAAGTGGTATCAATTTATTAAAAAAGGTATGCTGAAAGTTATGATAAAACAATATAGAGAGCTACTTACAAAATTTAAATAAGATGAAAAAAACATTTTTCTAAATTTAGAAAAATGTTTTTTTATTGCCTGAAAATATTGATTTTATAAGAAAAATTTATTATATTTTAGATAATAACTTTTCAAAAGAGTTGATTACTTCGGCAAAAAATATTCCTTTTTCAATTTCAAAAGAAAAGGTTGAAAGTTTTGCAATAGAAGAGTTATTCTTACCTACAAAACTTATTATAGGAATATTATTGGAATTAGCTTCTTTTATCATATCTAGTAATGAATCTGTTTCTCCAGATTCAGAAACTACAATAAGAACAGTATCATTTGTCAGATTTTTATTTAAAAGTTGGAGATGGGTATTGGCTATTGAACGTCTACCTATAAGAGTTATTCTCTCATTCATATATGAGGTAATATTATTAGCAATTCCAACAGATAAAAACATAATCAAGGAATCAGGATTGGAAGTTAAAATTTTTATAGGAAGAGTTAGGTTATCATCTATATCAACTTCAGTTTTAGAATTTTTTATATAAAAAATTAAATCTGTAAAACTATTGAAACCAATTTTTTTTATACAGTTATAAATTACAGATGTAGAAGTATAATTGATTTTAGCTACCTCTCGAATAGAAATTTTTTCTTGCTTTAAAATTTTTTCTTGGATAGAGGTTAAGATATCTTTTTCTAAACTGTTAAGTCTATGTTTTTTAACTATATAATCTATATCTAACAAAGTACATCACCAATTATATTATACAATAAAAATTATAAAAAAAGGAGATATAAAATGGAAAAAAAATTTATTGTTGACCCTTGGGCAAGAACAACAACAAGAAATGGATTAGCTGGAGATGAGGTAATATCAGCTTTACAAAAATCAATCAGAAGAGGAAATGTAGAAGCAGCTTGTGAATTTGCTTATGAGATGTATATCACTTCTCCTCAAATGGAAGAAAAACTTTGGAGAAGACTTACAGCTATCTCTGTAGAAGATATAGGAATGGGAGACACTATGGCTGCTGTACTTATCAATAATTTAAGACAGATGAGAAAAGAGTATGCTTATGCTGATGGAGATAGACCAATATTTTTTATCCATGCTATAAGATACTTATGTCAATGTGAAAAAGATAGGTCAAGTGATTTATTAAAAAATATAGTAATAAAAAGTTTTGCAATGGGATATGTTCCAGAAATTCCTGATTATGCATTGGATAAACATACAGTAAGAGGAGCAGAGATGGGAAGAGATTCATTCCATTTCTTAAATGAAGCTAGTAAAGTTACTCCTCAAAAGAAAGTAGACAATGATTATAAAGAGAGATATAACAAGATATTAGAAAAATATAATCCAAATGATGTAGTTCCATCAGCTTTTAAATTTAATCCATGGCAAGAGTAAAAGGGGGAGAGATGGAAAGTAAATTTTTAGAAAAATTAGAAAAAGTATTATTGCCAATAGGTAGTAAATTAGGAAATCAAAAACATCTTCAAGCTATCTCTGTAGGAATGATGATGACACTTGCACTAATAGTTGTAGGTTCATTATTCTTAATTGTAGCTAATCCACCTATAAATCTAGAATTAGTAGATCCAAATACAAGTAATATATTTTTACAATTTATGATAGGTTGGAAAAAATTTGCTATGGCAAATTATGATATAATTACAAAACCATTTAATTTTACTATGGGAGTAGTAGGGCTAATGACAGCTTTTACTATTGCCTATTCATTAGCTAACGAGTATAAGTTAAATAATCTTACATCTGGACTTATCTCAATGGCAACTTTTTTAATGGTAGCAGCTCCAATAGAAGAGGGAAAAATAGTTATGCAATATTTAGGAGCAGATGGACTTTTTATTGCTATTATCATCTCTCTTATAAGTGTTGAGATTTCAATGTTAGTAGAAAGACTTGGATGGAAATTTAAAAGTGAACATATACCACCAGCAGTGTTATCATTTATGAATGCCTTAATTCCGTTACTTTTAAATATCCTTATAATCTATGGTTTAAGTGTAATTATTTTTGTAAAAACAGGAAAAACTATTCCAGAACTTATAATGGCACTACTAACTCCAGCTTTAAATATTGGAAATAATATTTGGGGATATTTAGCAATACTTATTTTTGGAAATATCCTTTGGCTATTTGGAATAAATGGAACATCAGTAATATTCCCAATAGTATTTGCTATAGGAATAGCTAACACAGGTATTAATGCTGAGCTTGTAAGACAGGGAAAAGAACCAGAAATGTTAATGAATTTACAAATGTTTAGAGTAGCTATATTAGGGGGAGCTGGGAATACTTTAGGATTGATTCTTCTTATGTTGAGAAGTAAGTCAGAACAATTAAAAACTTTAGGAAAACTAGCTTTTGTTCCTGGAATTTGTGGAATAAATGAACCAGTTATATTTGGAACTCCAATAATATTTAATCCAATATTGGGGATACCATTTTTAATAACTCCTATTGTTACTGTTTCAATGGCCTATATAGCACAAAAGATAGGATTAATTTCAATGGGATATATTGTTGACCCATCTTTTGCACCATTTTTTATACAGGGATACCTATCATCATTGGATTTTAGAAATCTAATTTTTTATTTCTTATTAGTAGTAATAAGTTTAATAATATATTTTCCATTTTTTAAAGTGTATGAGAAAAATTTGATAGCTCAAGAGCAAGAATAAAATGTAACTACTCAGCTATTAAATTAATCAGAGAAAACTCTAAGAATTGTGTAATTTATGAAGAGAAGTTAGATTAACTTAGCGAATCAAACGCTAAAAAACACAACTGTTTGAACGAAGTGAGTTTTGTGTTTTTAGTGAGATAAGCTTTAGTTAATCAACTTCTTGGAATATGGAACAATTCTTAGTTTTCTTTTAAAATAAAAAGTAGCTGAGTAGGTACAATAAAATATAGATAAATAAATAGGGGGAGATTAAACTCCCTCTATTGTATTATATTTATTTTTTTAAAGCGTCAGCAACAGCTTCTTTAAATCCTTCAGAAGTATAAGTTGCTCCAGCTACACTGTCAACTTCTACAGATTGTTTAGCAATAATTTCAGCTGTAAGTTTTTCAATAGCTGGTTCAGCTATTCTTTTAGTTTCAGCCATTTTAATAACTTTAATAGCTGTAATTTTATCTCCTTCAGTTTCAACTGAAACAGTGATATCATCTTTATATCCTAATCCTGTTCCCTCTTTAGTAGCTGCCATAGTAGTAATAGAAAGGATAGCAACTAATCCTAATAATAATTTTTTCATAATTTCCTCCAAACTTTAATAATATTTATATCTTATGAGAAAGAAGCTTGGCAAAGTCCACATCCACTACAAACATGTCCAGCAAAAGCTACTTTTTGTTTAGCTGCTTTTTGAGCCTTTCTAATCTCTACCATAGGACCTTCTTCCTCTTCAGTAACATGTTTTTTTAACATTTCAACAAGGTTATCCATGCAAGAAGTATATCCTGCAAGAGGAGCATCAGAACAATAGTTATCATCTAATAATTCAATAACTTTAGTAACCTCCATTCCAGGTAATAGTTTTCCAATAGCAGCAAGGTTACCAGGACAACCTTTTACAGCGGAAAAAGATTCTATTTTTCCATCTTTAACAGAAACTGTCATCTCAGTTGAGCAAACTCCATATGTTTTTTCAGAGAAAGTAACATCTTTATTGACAACTTTTGATGCAAGAGTATTTTGAGCTAATAAAACTCCAGCAAGGATAACAACAGCTTTTTTTATAAATCCACTCTCCTAAAATTAATTTTAATGTATTATTAATAACAACATACAACTTATTATGTACATGTTTTTTCGGAAAATCAATATATTTATCAAAAGAATATTATTATTTTAATAAATGTTGAAAAAATTTAGAATATAGGGTAAAATATATTGATAATATTAAATTAATAGGAGAGTAATGAATGTTTATAGATGAGGTTATAATAACTGTTAAGGCAGGAAATGGTGGAGATGGTTCAGCTGCTTTCAGAAGAGAGAAGTTTGTACAATTTGGTGGTCCAGATGGTGGAGATGGTGGGAAAGGTGGAGATGTAATTTTCGTAGCTGACCCTAATATCAATACACTTATAGATTTTAAATTTAAAAAATTATTTAAGGCTCAAAATGGAGAGAATGGACAAAAGAAACAGATGTATGGAAAAACAGGGGAAAATTTGATTATTAAAGTACCTGTTGGAACACAAGTAAGAGATGTTGAAACTGGAAAGCTTTTATTAGACTTGAATGTAGCTGGAGAGGAGAGAGTTTTACTTAGAGGAGGAAAAGGAGGACTTGGAAATGTTCACTTTAAATCATCTATTAGAAAAACTCCAAAAATAGCTGGTAAAGGTAGAGAGGGAGCAGAATTAAAAGTAAAGCTTGAATTAAAACTTATAGCTGATGTTGCTCTTGTAGGATATCCATCAGTTGGAAAATCAAGTTTTATAAATAGAGTTTCAGCAGCAAATTCTAAAGTTGGAAGTTATCACTTTACAACTCTTGAGCCAAAACTTGGAGTAGTAAGATTAGAAGAGGGAAAATCATTTGTAATAGCAGATATTCCAGGACTTATTGAAGGAGCTCACGAAGGAGTAGGATTAGGAGATAAATTCTTAAGACACATAGAGAGATGTAAAATGATATATCATTTAGTTGATGTAGCAGAGATAGAAGGAAGAGATGCTATTGAAGACTATGAAAAGATAAATACTGAACTTAGAAAATTTAGTGAAAAACTAGCAAATAAAAAACAAATAGTTCTAGCAAATAAGATGGATTTATTATGGGATATGGAAAAATATGATAAATTTAAAGCTTATGTAGAAGCTCAAGGAAATGAAGTTTATCCTGTATCAGTGATACTAAATGAAGGAATTAAAGAAGTATTATATAGAAGCTGGAATATGTTAGAAGAAATAGAAAGAGAGCCATTAGAAGAGGAAACAAATGTAGATGAGGTTCTAAGAGAGATAAAAGGAGATAAAGAGGATTTCATTATTACTCAAGATGAAGATGGAACATATGTAATAGAGGGAAGAGTATTAGATGGAGTACTTGCTAAATATGTGATAACTATGGATGATGAATCAATAGTAAACTTCTTACATATGATGAGATCTTTAGGAATGGAAGAGGCTATGAGAAATGCTGGTATCCAAGATGGAGATAGTGTAAGAATAGCTGATGTAGAGTTTGAATATGTAGAGTAATAAAGTATAAATAATAGTAGGTTTAAAAGAGGGAAATTATTATCTTAACTTCTAAATTTGTAGGTTATTGTAATAAATTTTCCCTCTTTTTTACTAAGGAGGATAAATGAAAAAAGGAATAGTAATAGCTGGACCCACTGGAGTAGGAAAAACAGCACTTTCTATAAAATTAGCTAAGTTATTAGATGCTGATATAATATCTGCTGACTCAGCTCAAGTATATAGAGGAATGGATATAGGAACAGCTAAGATTACATTTGAGGAAATGGAAGGAGTTCCTCATTATATGTTAGATATATTAGAGCCTATAAAAAAATATAGTGTTGGAAATTTCCAAAAAGATGTAGATAGAATACTGAAAGAAGAAGAGAAAAAAGATAGATTTGTTATTCTAACTGGAGGGACAGGGCTTTATATTAATTCTATCACTGAAGGGTTATCTGACTTACCAGCTTCAGATACAAAGATGAGAGAAGAATTTATGCAAAAAAGTTCTGAAGAACTCTATGAAGAGTTGAAAAAAGTAGACCCAGAAGGAGCAGAGGAGATACACCCAAATAATAAAAAAAGAGTAGAGAGAGCTTTAGAAGTTTACAAGCTTACAGGAGAAAAATTTTCTATTCTTTCTAAAAAAAATATAAAAAATAATAGTTATGATTTCTTAAAAATTGCTCTGGAGAGAGGGAGAGAAAATCTCTATGAGAGAATAAATATGAGAGTAGATATTATGATAGAACAAGGGTTAGAAGAGGAAGTAAGAGAGCTCTATAATAAATATGGAGAGATTTTGAGAAAGATAAATATAATAGGATACTCAGAATTTATAGATTATTTTAAAGGAGAGATAACTTATGAAGAGGCAGTAGATAAGATAAAACAAAACTCTAGAAGATATGCCAAAAGACAGTTTACTTGGTTTAAAAATGACCACACATATATCTGGTATAACCTTGATGAATTATCTGAAAATGAGATAATAGAGGATGTAGTGAAAAAATTAAATATAGAAATTGAGTAATTAAATTCTTGATAAAAATATATGGATATGGTATTATTTATAGTGATAAGGAATGGTGTATATTATAATGAAAAAAATTTTTATTTTGATGATTCTTGGGATTTTTTTAACAAGTTGTTCTAATATTGGAAAAAGAGAGGAAATTACTTTAAAGGAAAAAGAAAGTCTAATAGTTTTAATAGAGGATATAAAAAATAATCTTCAAAAAGGAGAGACTGAACTTTTAGAAAAAACTCTTATTCCCAGTATAAGAAATAATTTTGTAAAAGATGAGATACAAAATATAAATTTTTCAAAGGTTAATATATTTAATTCAAAACCCAAGTTTTTAGGTGAAAGAGCTACAAATATAGTTGGATTTAATATACATAGTTCAACAATATATTATGAGGTAGAGTATCAATTAAAAAATGAGGAGTGGAAAATAGTAAAGTTTAAAGAGAGAAGGAGATAATAATGAAGCCAAATGAGGTAAAAATTACTGTACCTTCTTCTTTAGAAAATTTATCTTTAATAAGAGCCATGGTAAAAACATACTTAGAGTTACATCAAGTAAGTCAAAGGGATGTATTTCAACTTTTATCAGTGGTAGATGAACTTTCAACAAATGTAGTTGAACATGGTTATGAATATAAACCTGGAGATATCATTTTAGAAATTCAGAAATCGAATGATATTATTCGACTAGTAGTAGAGGATAATGGAGTTGGATTTGATGAAGAGAAATTGAGTAAAGAAGAGGGTGGGATGGGTCTTTTTATAGCAAGAGCCATTGCGGATGATTTTAAAATTGAAAAAAAACTAAATGGAACACTATTTAGAGTAGAGAAAAAAGTTAAGGAGGCAGAGTAAGAAATGGTAAACAATTTCGAAATACTTGAAAAAAATTTAGGGGAGATTAAAGAATTAAAAGTTGTAGGGGAATTAGATGCATTAGTAGCACCAAAATTAAAAGAAAGAATTACAAAATTAGTAGAGGGAGATTCTACAAAATTTATAATTGACTTTGAAGAAGTTACTCACATTAATAGCTTAGCTATGGGAATTTTAAGAGGAAAATTGAAAGTAGTAAAAGAAATGGGTGGAGATATAAAATTAATAAAATTAAATGAACATATTAAAACTATTTTTGAAATGATAGGATTAGATGAAATATTCGAAATATATGAAACAGAAGATGAGGCAGTAGCTAATTTTAAATAAAATGTAGAAAGGAAATAATTATGAGCACAGTATTAGGTATAGGTTTGATAATAATCGGACTGGGAATAGTATTTGCTATACTATATAAAAAGTCTGTTATAGATAAAAAAATAAATGAACTTAACGATTTAGAAGATGAAGTAACTAAATCAAAAATAAAAGCAAAAGAAATAATAGAAAATGCAGAAAAAGATGCACAAGCTAAAGGAAAAGAGATAGAATTAAAAGCAAAAGAACATGCATATTCTATCAAAGAAGAAGCAGAAAAAGAGATAAAAAATGCTAAAAACGAACTTTTACAAAAGGAAGCTAGACTTACAAAAAAAGAAGAGACTCTTGATAATAAAATAGAAAAGTTAGAGTTAAAAAGTCAAGAGTTGGAAAAAACAACAGAAGAGTTAGAAGCTAAAAAAGAAGAGATAGAAGCTATAAAATTAAAGCAAGAAGATGAACTTGAAAGAATTTCAGGATTATCTAAAACAGAAGCTAAAGAGATTCTAATAGCTAAATTAAGAGATGATCTAACACATGAAACTGCTGTTGCAATTAGAGAGTTTGAAAATAAATTAGAAGATGAAAAAGATAGAATTTCAAGAAGAATATTATCAACAGCAATAGGAAAGGCATCAGCTGAATATGTAGTAGATGCTACTGTATCTGTTGTAAATCTACCAAATGATGAGATGAAAGGTAGAATAATAGGAAGAGAAGGAAGAAATATTAGAGCTATTGAGGCACTTACAGGAGTAGATATAATAATAGATGATACTCCAGAAGCAGTAGTACTTTCAAGTTTTGATGGAGTAAAGAGAGAGATAGCTAGACTTGCTATTGAAAAATTAATTACTGATGGAAGAATTCATCCAGGTAAGATAGAAGAAGTTGTAAATAAAGCTAGAAAAGAGATAGAAAAAGAGATAGTAGATGCTGGAGAAGGAGCTTTAATAGAATTAGGAATTCCAGGAATGCATCCAGAGATCATTAGAACATTAGGAAGATTAAAATATAGAACAAGTTATGGACAAAATGTTTTAACTCACTCAATAGAAGTAGCTAAATTAGCTGCTAATTTAGCAGCTGAAATAGGTGCGGATACTGAGCTTGCTAAGAGAGCAGGTCTTTTACATGATGTTGGAAAGGTGTTGGAAAGTGATATAGAAGCTTCACATGCTCTTATAGGAGGAGAGTTTTTAAAGAAATTTGGAGAAAAACAAGATGTTTTAAATGCTGTAATGGCGCATCATAATGAAGTAGAATTTGAAACAGTTGAAGCTATAATTGTTCAAGCAGCAGATGCTGTATCAGCTTCAAGACCAGGGGCAAGAAGAGAAACATTAACAGCTTACTTAAAGAGATTAGAAAGTCTTGAAGAGATAGCAAATTCATTCTCTGGAGTAGAATCTTCATTTGCAATTCAAGCAGGAAGAGAACTTAGAATAATAGTAAATCCAGAAGCTATGTCAGATGATGAAGCTACTAAGATGGCAAGAGATGTTGCTAAGAAAATAGAGGAATCTATGCAATATCCAGGACAAATTAAAGTTACAATAGTTAGAGAAACAAGAGCTGTAGATTATGCTAAATAAAAAAAGGGAGCGAAAGCTCCCTTTTAATTTTATCCTCCTATTATCATTCGGCTATTCTTTTTGAAAATCAATTTAATAATTTTAGTAAAAATCATAGATAAGATACAGATATAAGTTGTAAAAAATATAAGTCCTAAATAACTAAAGTTCAATGTAAAGTTATACTTTTCTAAAAAATACTTTGTAATTAATATAAAGTAATTATGTATAAAAAATATAGGAAAGCTATAGTCAGCTAAAAGCGATAGTGGTTTTTCTATAAAAATCCATTTTTTATCTTGAATTTTATAAAATAAACCAACAAAGAATAGACACACTATTATTTTTTGTATTCCCATTAAGTCAATGCCATTATAAGCAAACATATTAGCTTTATGCATATTCATAAATTTATTTATGTGTACTTGAAAAATTCCCATTCCTACCCAAAGTAAAAATATAAAAGAATTATGTTTTTTTAAATAAGGTAAAAGTTTTTCTTTATTTTGTGATGTATATATTCCAAGACAATAAGCTGGAGAAAAATAAAGTAATGCCTGAATAACATTGATATGTAAATTATGTGCAGGTCTGTGTATTATCATTCCTATAAGAAGTCCAATTATAATGACAGCTATCTTTCCTTTTTTAGCTTCAATATATCTTATAAATATTGGAGAAGATATAAAAAGCACAAAGGTAAAGGGGATATACCAAGTAGAATCAAGAAGGGCTCCAGAAAGATACATAAGTATTAATCTAATTATATCAGATAAATTTATAGATTTTTCTGTAAGGGTTTCCGGAAATCTAATCATTATAATAGGAGTAATTATAATTAAGTATGGGAGAAAAACATTTTTAAATTTATTTTTCATAAATTTTTTAAAGTTGAACCCTCTAGAATAAAAAATATGATGAAATAAAAAACCAGATATAAAGACAAAAAGTGATGTTCCTCCAGTAGTCATAGTAAAAAAAAGTTTTCTGAAAAATGGATTACCGATGGGATTACTAAGATTAAAAAAATTAGTAATATAGAAAGAGTGCCCCATAACAATTAAAAAAATTGCAAATCCCCTAAAATAATTTAAAAAATTTAAGTACATAAATTCCTCCTTTCAAGTAGTTATTTTATAGATATACTAACATTTTTTTATGGCAAAAAAAGAAAAGATATACTTAGAAATAAATAAAAAATTAAATAATTTTTGGACAAAATTATGGGTTTTATGATATAATTGAATGTAAAAACCTATTGATAGAAAGAGGGAAATTAATGAGAATTTTAGTGGTAGGAGATATAGTTGGAAGCCCAGGAAGAGAGACTTTAAAAACTTTTTTAGAGAAAAAAGGAAAAGAGTATGACTTTATAATTGTAAATGGAGAAAATGCTGCTGCTGGATTTGGACTTACAGCAAAATTAGCTGACCAATTACAAGAGTGGGGTTGTGATGTAATAACTAGTGGAAATCATATTTGGGATAAAAAAGAGCTATATGAATACTTAGATAGAAGTGATAGAGTTTTAAGACCAGCTAACTATCCAGATGAAAATACACCAGGTAAAGGATATACAATAGTAAAAGATAGAAAGGGAAATAAAATAGGAGTAGTATCTATTCAAGGAAGAGTATTTATGGTACCTATTGATTGTCCTTTTAAAAAAGCTAAAGAGATAATAAAAGAGATTAGGAAAGAGACAAAATTTATAATAGTAGATTTTCATGCTGAAGCAACATCAGAAAAAATTGCTATGGGTTGGCATTTAGATGGTTATGCTTCTGTAGTATTTGGAACTCATACACATATACAGACAGCTGATGAGAGAATTTTACCAGAGGGAACAGGGTATATTACAGATGTTGGAATGACAGGTTCAGAAAATGGAGTAATAGGAATGAAAGTTCAATCTGTATTACCAAAATTTTTAAACTCTCTTCCTCAAAGATTTGAGATAGCAGAAGGAAATGAAAGACTTTGTGGATTGGATATAGAGCTAGATGAGGAAACTGGAGAGTGTAAAAAAATAGAGAGAATTAGTAAAACACTTATGGAGATATCATATTTATAAGGAGTGAAGAATGAAAGTAGTAGAGATAAAAGTAATATATGAAAGTGATGATATAGAGAGAGCTACTAAAGAGATTTCAGATATATTTTATGGGTTTGGAGTAACTGGATTAAAGATAGAAGAACCAATGAAAAGTAAAAATCCGTTAGATTTTTATAAAAATGAGAAGGAATTTTTAATGGTAGACCATGCTATTTCTGCTTACTTTCCATTAAATCCTTATGCTGAAAAAAGAAAGATGGCAATATTATCTACTTTTGAAGAAAAATTTGCTGATAGAGATGATATAATCTATACAGTTGATTTTTATGAGTATGATGAAGAAGACTATCAAAATAGCTGGAAAAAATATTTATTCCCAGAAAAAGTAAGTGAAAAATTTGTAGTAAAACCTACTTGGAGAGAGTATACTCCAGAAGCTGATGAACTTATAATAGAATTAGATCCAGGAAGAGCTTTTGGTACAGGTTCACACCCTACTACTTCACTATGTTTAAAACTTATGGAAGAGAATATCTCTGAAGGAGATAGTGTAATAGATGTAGGAACAGGTTCTGGAATACTTATGATTGCAGCTGATAGACTTGGAGCTAGTGAAATATATGGAACTGATATAGATGAATTAGCAGTTGAATCAGCTAAAGAAAATCTTGAATTAAATAAAATTAGTGAAGAGAAAGCTAAAGTTTATAAAGGAGATTTAATCTCTGTTGTTGAGAATAAGAAATTTGATGTAGTTGTGGCTAATATTCTAGCTGATGTACTACTTATACTTTTACATGATATTTCAAAGGTTGTAAAACCAAATGGAAAGATTATCTTCTCTGGAATTATTGAAGATAAATGTGAGTTATTAAAAAGAGAAGTAGAGAGTTTAGGATTTACAGTAGAAGAGATAAAAGCTGATAAAGAGTGGAGAGCTATGCTTATAAAAGCATAATTAGGAGGGAAAATGAAAGAGTTTATAGTTACAGTAGATGGACCTGCTGGAAGTGGAAAGAGTACAATAGCTAAAATAATTGCTAAGAAGTATGGATTTACATATCTAGATACTGGAGCTATGTATAGAATGATAGCCCTTTATGCTTTAGAGAATAGTATTGACTTACAAGATAGCAAAGCTATTGAAACTATGCTTAAAAATACAAAGTTAGATATTGTAGGAAATCAATTTTTTCTAAATGGAAAAGATGTTTCTGATGAGATAAGAACTCCTAGAGTAAGTGCAATAGTATCTCCAGTGTCTGCAATAAAAGAGGTAAGAGTAAAACTTGTAGATTTACAAAGAGAAATAAGCAAAGGAAAGAGTGTTATCTTAGATGGTAGAGATATAGGTACAGTAGTATTTCCAAGTGGAGATGTAAAGATATATTTAGTAGCTTCTCCAGAGGAAAGAGCCAAAAGAAGACTTAAGGAGTATGAAGAAAAAGGAGTAGAGGCTGATTATGAATCAGTATTAGCATCTATTAAAGAGAGAGATTTTATAGACTCTACTAGAAAGGAAAGTCCTCTAAAAAAAGCTGAAGATGCTCATGAGATAGATAGTAGTACTATGAGTATTGATGAGGTAGTAGAGGTTATTTCTAAATATATAGATGAAAAAATAGGAGCTTAAAATGTTTTATCAAATAATTAGAAGGATATTACAACCTTTTATTCTAATTTTAATGATGATAGGTGGAAAAAAGGGAGAGTTCTTAAAAAAAAGATTGAAACAAGATTTTTCTTCACTAAAAAAAGAAGAGTATATATGGGTACACTGTTCATCAGTAGGAGAGATAAATCTTTCTGAAACTCTAATAAAAAAACTTTTAGATAATAGAAAAGAGAGAATACTTCTGACTATGTTTACTGACACTGGAATAGGAGTAGCCAGAGATAAATTTGTAAAAAATGAGAGAGTAGATATTTTTTATTTTCCATTAGATGATAGAAAAAATATTTTAGATATTTTAAAGAGAATAAAGTTAAATCTATTGATTTTAGTGGAAACAGAGATTTGGCCAAATTTAATAACAGAGATTGGCAGAAAATCTAAAGTTATTATAGTAAATGGAAGAATTTCTGATAGGAGCTTTAGGAGGTATCAAAAACTATCTAGTTATTTAAAAAAAATATTTTTGTATGTAGATAGATTTTATATGCAAAGTGATGAAGATAGTAGAAGAATAATAGAGATAGGTGCTGAAAAAAGTAGAGTAGAAACTCTTGGAAATTTAAAGTTTGATATCTCATTTCAAGAGTATAGTGAAGATGAGAAAAGAGAGTTAAGAGAGCTTTTTAGTGTAGAGGGAAGGAAGGTATTTACTGCTGGAAGCAGTAGAAGTGGAGAGTATGAAATTTTACTAGATACCTTTAAAGAGATGGAAGATACAGTTTTGATCTTGGTTCCTAGACATATAGAGAGAACTCCACAGATAGAGGAGATTGTAAAAAAATATGGTTTTACCTACAAAAAGTATAGTGAGATTGAGCAAAAATCTTTAGGTAAAACTGATATAGTTATTGTGGATAAAATAGGGGTATTGAGAAAGATATATTCTATTACAGATATAGCTTTTGTAGGAGGAACTTTAGTAAATATAGGGGGACATAGTTTACTTGAACCACTATTTTATGGAAAGACTCCAATTTTTGGACCATATCTACAAAATGTAAAGGAGATATCTAAGGAGATATTGGAACTAAATTTAGGCTATAAGGTAAAGGATACTACTGAGTTTTTACAAGCTATTAAAAATATAGAGAAGAATCAAGAAAAATCTTATGAGAAGATAAGGGAGCTTTTTAAGAAAAATAGCAGGACAGCTGATAAGATTATAGAGAAGTTAAACAAATTGTAATGGAGGAAAAATGGAAGATTTAAGAGAAAATCTATGGAGTCACTTCTTTAAAAGTCCAAGAAAAAACTATAATCCATATATGTTTAGACTTTTGGACTATCCAGAGTACATTATCTATGATAAAAAGATAATGGATTCATACAAAGGAAAGTGGCATGAGTTTTTTGGAAATGATAATCCAATATATTTAGAAATAGGTTCTGGTAGTGGAAACTTTGCTCAAGGTATGGCAAAGAGATATCCTGAGAGAAATCATATGGGACTTGAATTGAGATTTAAAAGACTTGTACTATCAGCTAATAAGGTAAAAAGAGATGGATCAACTAATGCACTTTTCTTGAGAAGAAGAGGAGAAGAGATACTTGAGTTTGTAGCTGAAAATGAAGTTGATGGTATATATGTAAACTTCCCAGATCCTTGGGAAGAGAATGAAAAAAATAGAGTTGTACAGGAGAGTTTTTTCAAAACTTTAGATGTGATACTTAAAAAAGGTGGAATGTTTTACTTTAAAACTGACCACGATAAATATTATCAAGATGTAATTGATTTAGTAGAGAGCTTAGATGGATATAGAGTAGTGTATCATACTGCAGACTTACATAAGAGTGAAAAGGCAGCAGACAATATAAAGACAGAGTTTGAACAACTATTTTTATGTAAACATAACAAAAATATTAACTATATTGAAATTGAAAAAATAAAGTAGGCTAGTAGGAGGTAACAATGGCTGGATATGTAGTAGTAGGAACTCAATGGGGTGACGAAGGAAAGGGAAAAATTATAGATGTATTAGCAGATAGAGCTGATTACGTTGTAAGATTCCAAGGTGGAAACAATGCAGGACACACTGTAGTAGTAAATGGAGAGAAATTTATATTAAAACTTTTACCTTCAGGAGTATTACATGGTGGAACTTGTATAATAGGACCAGGAGTTGTAGTAGATCCAAAAGTATTATTAGATGAGTTAGCATCATTAGAGACTAGAGGAGCTAGAACAGACCATGTTTTAATAAGTGATAGAGCACATGTTATTATGCCTTATCATGTAAAATTAGATGAATTAAAAGAAGCAAATGCTGGAGAGATGAAAATAGGAACTACTAAAAAGGGAATAGGACCATGTTATGCTGATAAAATCTGGAGAGATGGAATCAGAATGGTAGACCTATTAGATATGGATAAATTTGCTAAAAAATTAAAATATAATTTAGAAGCCAAAAATGAAATAATAACAAAAATCTATGGAGCTGAACCATTAGACTATGATAAGATACTAGCTGATTATACTGAATATGCAAATAAAATAAGACATAGAATAATTGATACTATCCCTGTAGTAAATAAAGCTCTTAATGAAGATAAGTTAGTTTTATTTGAGGGAGCACAAGCACTAATGCTAGATATTAACTATGGAACATATCCATTTGTAACTTCATCTTCACCAACTACAGGAGGAGTTACTACAGGAGCTGGAGTATCACCTAGAAAGATAGACAAAGGAATTGGAGTTATGAAAGCTTATACTACAAGAGTTGGAGAAGGTCCTTTTGTAACTGAATTACATGGAGAATTTGGAGAGAAAGTAAGACAACTTGGTGGAGAGTATGGTGCTGTAACTGGTAGACCAAGAAGATGTGGTTGGTTAGACTTAGTAGTAGGAAAATACGCTACAATGATAAATGGTCTTACAGATATAGTTATTACTAAGATAGATGTATTAAGTGGATTAGGAACTTTAAAAATTTGTACTGCTTATGAAGTAGATGGAGAGATTTATGAATTTATGCCAGCAGATACTGAAATGTTATATAGAGCAAAACCTGTATATGAAGAGTTACCTGGATGGGATGAAGATATAACTCAAGTAAAATGTTATGATGATTTACCAGAAAATTGTAAGAAGTATTTAAAGAGAATTGAAGAGATTGTTGGATGCCCAATATCTGTTGTATCAGTAGGACCAGATAGAAGTCAAAATATTCACATCAGAGAGATTTAATAAAAAATATTTATGAGAGGAAAAGAGAGTTTTTTCCTCTCTTTTTTTATTTATAAAAAAATGATATAATAAGAAAAATAGAAAATAGAGGGATAGAATGAAAATAGCAATAGTAGGAGCAGCAGATTCAGTAGATAAAATATATAATACACTAGAAAAAAAATATACGGATATAGAGTTTATATTAAAAAAAGAAGATAAAATAGAAAAAATGTTAAAGATTATAAAAGGTATTAAAGATGAAATTGATGGGATATATTTAACAGGAATAGGAGTATATTATGCCCTTGTGTATGATAATGAAATAGAATTAGATAAACCAGTGGTATATACAAGACGTGGAAGTATAGGGTTGATAAAAAGTTTTTGGGAATTAAAGGAAAAAAGGCATAATATATTAAATTTAAAATTAGGAATAGATGTAGTAGAAAAAGAAACTTTATTAAATGTAATAAATGAATTTGATATAAAATTAGAGAAAATTTTTTATCAAAAATACGAAATACAAAAAACAGAGGAAGAATATTTAGAGGAATATTTAAAATCTTATGAAAATAGAGAAATAGATTGCGTATTTACAGCTTTTGGATATATTTATAATGTACTAAAAGAAAAGAAAATACCAGTGTATAGAATACAAGCAACAAATATAGAAATAGAAAGTGAATTTAAAACTCTTTTAAATAGAATAGAGTTAACAAATAATAGGAAAGATAAAATAGGAATAGAGATAATAAAAATAGATTCAATAAAAAGTAGTTTGGATAATAATTTAGAAAATAAATTAAAATTAGAGAAAAAATTATTAGAATATAGTAAAGAGGTAGAAGGTAAAATACAAGTTTCCGATAATAAAGAATATATGATTATATCTAATATAGAAATGTTGAAAAGTAAGGAAAATTTAAAAGTTATTTTAAACTTAAAAGAAGATTTTGAAAAAATAGGTGAAAAATTATTAATTGGTATAGGAGAAGGGCATACAATATTTCAAGCGGAAAAAAATGCTAGAGTAGCATTAAAATTGAGTTTGAATCAAGAAGGGAAAATATTTTATTCTAATGGAGAGAAAATAAGAGGACCTTTATTAAAGGTTGAAGAACTTGAGTATAAAAGTGTATCAGATGAAAAAATAAAAAATATAGCTGATGAGATAGGGATAAGTCCTATTTATTTAGAAAAGATAAAAGGGATGATAAAAAAACAAAAAAAAGATAGTTTTACAAGTATAGAAATAGCAAAAATTTTAAATATTACCCCAAGAAGTGTGAATAGAATAGTAAAGAAGATTATTGAAAAAGATTATGCTGAAAGTGTCCAAGTAGAAAATTCAGTAACAGCAGGAAGACCAAGAAGAATTATAAAATTTAAAATTTAAGTTAAAAAGAGAAAATTTATCAAATTTTTTAATGATAAATTTTCTCTTTTGTTATATGTTACTTTATAAATTTTAATATCCTCAAACTATACAAAATTAATAATGTTTTAAAAAGGTTAAAAATAATTTAAAATAGAATAAAAAGTTTGACTTTTTGAAAAATAAGTGTTATATTAAGTTATATAAATTAAAGTCCTATTAAGGACTTGACTTTAATTAATGAGAGGTGGAATATGGAAAAATCTTTAATGAAAGTAACAATTGTTTCTGCTTTAATAGTAATTATAACAGAATCAATTGGAAAAATCTCAATACCAGTATGGAAAGTAAATGTTATTTTATTCCCTATGTTATATGCAGTTGTAATAGGGACATTAATTACTCCAGATTTATTAGGGAAAAAAATAGTTGCTTTGAAAAAAGCGATAGATTTACCAGAAATAAAATGGGCTGGTGAATTAGTAGGAATGGGACTTTTAATTTTAGGAGTAAAGTATGGAACATTAGCAGGACCAAATATTCAAAAAATATTATCAGCAGGACCAGCTTTTTTAGCTCAAGAAACAGGACATTTATTATCGCCTATTGTAGCATTACCTTTAGCTTTAATTCTAGGAATGAAAAGAGAAGCAATAGGGGCAACATCAAGCATAAGTAGAGAGCCATCATTAGGAGTTATAGGTGAAAAATATGGAATAGATTCTCCAGAAGGAAATGGTGTTTTAGGAACTTATTTAATTGGAACAGTAATAGGAACGATTATTTTTGGAATTTTAGGTTCTGTTTCTATTTACTCAGGAATTCATCCATATGCATTAGGAATGGCATGTGGTGTTGGAAGTGGAAGTATGATGACAGCAGCCGCAGCAGCCTTGACAGAAGTAGCACCAGTTGAGATGAAAGATACAATACTTGCTTATGCGGCTACGAGTAATATGTTATCAGGAATAACAGGAGTAAACTTTTTAATTTTTATAACTTTACCTTTAACAAATAAAATGTATGCAATATTAGAACCAATTTTAGGAAAAGGTAAGGGAGGGAAATAATATGGCAATAAATATGGAAAGAATGAAAAGAAATACAGGGTTATTAATAATAGCAGGAATACTAGTGTTGTTAACGCAAAGAGTAGGATTAGGAATATCTATGATAGAATCAATTCCAGGAATAATATTAATAATTTTAGTAGCGTTGGTGGCTTTGGTGATTAGAGAATTATTTCCAAAGTCAATATTCCCAGCATTTGGATGGGTTACAATACTAGGATTTTTATTAAGTATGCCATATAATCCTATGTCAGTAAAATTTATGGAATATGTAGGAAAAATTGATTTTATATCAATAACAACTCCATTATTAGCATTTGCAGGAATATCAGTAGGAAATAAAATTGATGATTTAAAAAGAATGTCATGGAAAATAGTTTTAATATCAGTTATAGTATTTATAACAATATTCTTTGCTTGTGCATTAATAGCTCAAACAGTATTAACAATAACAGGGGATATTTAAGGAGGAAAAAATGACTAGAGAAGAATTAAAAGAGAGAGTAATAAAAGCAATAGAAGAAAATAAAGATAGTATTATAGAAGTAGGAAGAAAAATTTATCATAATCCAGAATTTGGATACAAAGAGTTTGAAACTACTAAAACAGTAAGAGAATTTTTTAAAAATGAATTAGGATTAGAAACTGAAGATAAAATAGCATATACAGGATGTAGAGCTAGAGTAAATGAGGAAAAGGAAGGACCAAAAGTAGCAGTTTTAGGTGAGTTAGATGGAATATCTTGTAAAGATCATTGTGATGCTAATTCAATAGGAGTTTCTCATACTTGTGGACATAATGTACAGATAGCTGGAATGTTAGGTGCTGCAGTAGGATTAATAAAATCAGGAGTATATAAAGAATTAGATGGAAAGATAGATTTTATAGCAACACCAGCTGAAGAATTTGTAGAATTAGCTTATAGAAACCAATTAAGAAAAGATGGACATATAAAATATTTTGGTGGGAAGCAAGAACTTATAAGAAAAGGTGCTTTTGATGATATTGATATGGCTATGATGTTTCATGTATTAGATACAGGAGATAAAAAAGTATTAACAGCTCCAGAAAGTAACGGATTTATAGGAAAAGAAGTTAAATTTATAGGAAAGGAAGCTCATGCAGGTTCGGCTCCGTATGAGGGGATAAATGCCTTAAATGCAGCTATGTTGGCAATAAATAATGTACATGCTCAAAGAGAAACATTTAAAGAAGCAGATAGAGTAAGATTTCATCCAATTATTACAAAAGGTGGAGATATAGTAAATGTTGTTCCAGCAGATGTAAGAATGGAATCTTATGTAAGAGCAAGAACAATAGAGAGTATGATAGATGCAAATATGAAAGTAAATAGAGCACTTATGGCAGGAGCTATGGCAGTAGGGGCAGAGATTGAGATAACAGAGATACCAGGATATTTACCAATTTTAAAACATGATAGCATGGAGAAAGTTTTAAGAGGAAATTTAGAGTATATGGGACTTACTTCGGAAGATATTATAGAAGGTGGAGATTTTACAGGTTCATTTGATTTTGGGGATGTATCTCATATTATGCCTACTTTACATCCAATGTTTGGAGGAGTAAAAGGAGCTCTTCATACAAGAGAATATCAAATAGTAGATGAAGAATATGCTTATTTAGCTCCAGCAAAAGCTATGGCTTTAACAGTAGTAGATTTATTATTTGATAATGCTGAAAAAGGAAAAGAAATCTTGAAAAACTTTACTCCTATAATGACAAAAGAAGAGTACTTAAAATTTATGGACTCAAATGACAAAGTAATAAAAGCTTAAGTATAGGAAGTTATTTTGAAGACTATGAGTATTATATTATTCATAGTCTTTTTATATTTCAGTAACATATGTTACTGATTTTTTTTATATTATATAGTATAATGTATATGAAAATAGGAAAGATTAATGGAGGAGATTATGAGATATATAGATGAGAGTATGACAATATTAGAGATATGTGAAAAATATCCAGAGAGTATAGAATTTTTAGAGTCAAAGGGATTTAAAAATTTAAGTAATGAAACTATGAAAAATATGTTAGGAAAGCTGAGCTTAAAAAATGCTTTACTTACTAAGAAAGTAAATGTTGAAACTTTTATAGAGATGTTAAATGAGTATGTAACTCAAAATAGAGAGAGTACAGATATTACTATGAAAAAAAATAATATAGTAGATGAAGAGATAACAGTTATGGGACTTTTACCTTGCCCAATAAGAATACCATTATTAGAAGGATTTACAAAATTTTTAGAAGAAAATCCAGATATAAAGGTAAAATATGAGTTAAAAGCTGCATCAGCTGGACTTGATTGGTTAAAAGATGATGTAATAAAGGCTAATCATCCTGAGAAATTAGCAGATATATTTATATCAGCAGGATTTGACTTATTTTTTGAAGAAAGTCTTATGAGAAAATTCAAAAAAGAACATATATTTAAAGATATAACAGGGATAGAAAAGTATAATAAGGATTTTCAAAATGATGAGATATCTCTAAAGGACCCAGATGGAGATTACTCTATGTTAGGAGTAGTACCAGCTGTATTTTTAGTAAATAAGAATATGCTTGGAGATAGAGAGATGCCAAAATCTTGGGCAGACTTATTAAAACCAGAATTTAGAAAATCTGTAAGTTTACCAATATCAGATTTTGATTTATTCAATTCTATCTTAATAAATATTAATAAAAACTATGGAGAAGAGGGAGTAGTAAATTTAGGAAGAGCGTTGTTAGAAAATTTACATCCATCTCAAATGGTAAAATCAGATAAAATGAAGACTAATACCCCAACAGTTACTATTATGCCATATTTTTTTACAAAGATGATAAAAGCTGATGGACCAATGGTACCAGTATGGCCAAATGATGGTGCTGCAATTTCTCCAATATTTATGCTTACTAAAAAGGATAAAGCTGAAAAGATAAAAAAACTTGTAGATTATTTAGCAGGAGAAGAGGTAGGAACAGTATTTTCTCATCAAGGATTATTTCCTACTGTAAATCCAAATGTAGATAATAGAATAGAAGGAAAGAAATTTATGTGGTGTGGTTGGGATTATATTCATAATAATAATATTGGTAAAATACTAGAGAAGACAAAAGAGATATTCTTTAGAGCAAGTGAGGAGGAATAAGATGAATTTAGTAACAATATCAGGACCACCATCATCTGGAAAAACTTCCTTGATAATAAAGACAATAGAGAGTTTTAAACAAAGGGGAATTAAAGTAGGAGTAGTAAAATTTGATTGCTTATATACTGATGATGATAAATTATATGAAAAAATAGGAGTCCCAGTCAGAAAGGGATTATCAGGTTCTCTATGTCCAGACCATTATTTTGTAAGTAATATTGAAGAGGTAGTAAAATGGGGACTAGAAGAAAATTTAGATATACTTATTACGGAGAGTGCTGGGTTATGTAATAGGTGTTCTCCATATATTAAGGATATAAAAGCTGTATGTGTAATAGATAATCTAAGTGGTGTAAATACTCCTAAAAAAATAGGACCAATGTTAAAGAGTGCTGATATAGTAGTAATAACAAAAGGGGATATAGTATCTCAAGCAGAGAGAGAGGTTTTTTCATCAAGAGTAATGTCTGTAAATCCTAAGGCTACTATTATGCATGTAAATGGACTTAATGGACAGGGGGCTTATGAGTTTGGAACTCTTATCTATGATGAAGATGATAGGTTGGAAAGTTTAAAAGGAAAAAGTTTAAGATTCTCTATGCCATCGGCTCTATGTTCTTACTGTTTAGGGGAGACTAGAATTGGGGAAGAGCATCAAATGGGAAATGTTAGAAAGATAGATTTAAGCTCTTCTTGTAAAGGAGGAAGTTGTGGTAAGTAAAAAATTTTTATTGAAAAGTAATTTAAAAAATATTGTTGAAAAATATCCTTTTATAGAAGAATTTTTAAAAGATAACCAGATAGAGATAGAGTTAAATAAAAATATAGAAGAGATTTTAAATAGTTATGATGAAGTTGTTTTAGAAGAAAAATCATTAGATAGAGAGAAATTTATAGAAAATTTAATTGAATTTGTTAATCAAATGGTAGAGATATTAGGAATAGAAGATAATAGTATAGAGGAGATGACAATTTTAGCTGGAATAAATAAATTTGGAGAAAAAGAGGAGTTTAAAGAATTTACTATTCATAAAGGGGAGATAATCTCAATAGTGGGTCCTACTGGAAGTGGAAAAAGTAGATTATTAGCAGATATAGAATGGGGAGCTCAAGGAGATACACCAACAAAAAGAACCATATTAGTGAATGGAAAACCTCTTGATAAAAAAAGTAGATTTTCATCGAGCAATAAATTAGTAGCTCAACTTTCACAAAATATGAACTTTGTAATGGATTTAACTGTTTATGAATTTTTAGAGTTACATGCTAAGAGTAGAATGGTTGAGAATGAAGAAGAAGTAATTAGAAGAATTTTTGAAAAAGCTAATGAATTAGCTGGAGAGAAATTTAAAATAGATACTCCAATTACAAGTTTAAGTGGTGGACAATCAAGAGCGCTTATGATAGCAGATACAGCAATATTAAGTACCTCTCCAATAGTTCTTATAGATGAGATAGAAAACGCGGGGATAGATAGAAAAAAAGCTTTAGACTTACTTGTAGGAGAGGAAAAAATAGTTTTAATGGCTACACATGACCCTTTACTTGCTCTTATGGGAGATAAGAGAATAGTTATAAATAATGGTGGTATTTATAAAATTATGAATATTACTGAAGAAGAGAGAGGAATATTAGAGGATTTAACAAAACTTGATAATATTATCCAAGGAATGAGAAATAAACTTAGATATGGAGAAAAATTAGAATTAAAAATTTAAAATAAGAAGAAAAGAGCTGTTGCAATATAGTTGTAACAGTTCTTTTTATATAGGGATATATAATATTAAAAAATCAAAATTGTAAAGAAAAAACACTTGACAGTTTTTGGAAAATTTTATATAATATGCTGGTGATATAATGGAATTAGATGAGTTTTTAGAAGTTTCAACCCTATTAGATTATTATAGAAATCTGTTAAGCGATAAGCAAAAAGAGTATTTAATCAATCACTTTGAAGAGGATTTATCTCTTTCGGAGATAGCTAAAAATAATGGCGTGAGTAGACAGGCGGTATATGATAATATAAAAAGAGGAATAAAACAACTGAGAGAATATGAAGAGAAGCTAGGATTTCATGAAAGAGAAAGAAGAGTATATAATGAACTCTTAAGCTTGAAAGAGGATTTCAAGAAAGAAAGACTAGATGAGATAATAGAAAAGCTATTTTAGTTGAGGTGTAGTATGTTAGATAATTTAGGTTCTAGATTTCAAGAAATTTTTAAAAAAGTTAGAGGTCATGGAAAACTAAGTGAAAGTAATATAAAAGATGCTCTTAGAGAGGTAAAAATGTCCCTTTTAGAAGCGGATGTTAACTATAAAGTTGTAAAAGATTTTACAGCAAAGATTCAAGAAAAAGCTATTGGAACTGATGTATTAAAAGGAATAAATCCAGGGCAACAGTTTATAAAAATAGTAAATGATGAATTGGTAGAACTTTTAGGTGGAACTAATGCTAGACTTACTAAGGGAGTAAGAAATCCTACTGTACTTATGCTTGCAGGATTGCAAGGAGCAGGAAAAACTACTTTTGCTGCTAAACTTGGTAACTACTTAAAAAAACAAGGTGAAAAAGTTCTTATGGTAGGAGCTGACGTATATAGGCCAGCAGCTATCAAACAATTACAAGTTTTAGGAGAACAAACAGGAATAGAAGTTTATTCAGAAGAAAATCATCAGGATGCTGTTGGAATTTGTGAAAGAGGACTTGCCAAGGCTAAAGAGTTAGGTTCTACTTATATGATAATAGATACAGCAGGAAGACTTCATATAGATGAAAAGCTTATGGATGAGTTAAAAGAGATAAAGAGATTAACTAGACCACAAGAGATACTATTAGTAGTAGATGCTATGATAGGACAAGATGCTGTAAATTTAGCAGAGTCATTTAATAATGTGTTAAATATAGATGGAGTAGTACTTACAAAATTAGATGGAGATACTAGAGGAGGAGCTGCTCTTTCAATAAAAGCAGTTGTAGGAAAACCTATAAAATTTGTAGGAGTTGGAGAGAAAATTGATGATATAGAGCTTTTCCATCCAGAAAGACTTGTTTCAAGAATATTAGGAATGGGAGATGTTGTATCATTAGTTGAAAAAGCACAAAGTGCAATAGATGAAGAAGATGCAAAGTCACTAGAAGAAAAAATCAGAACTCAAAAATTTGATTTAGATGATTTCTTAAAACAACTACAAAATATTAAAAAACTTGGTTCGTTAGGAAGTATTTTAAAAATGATACCAGGTATGGGACAGATTGGAGATTTAGCTCCTGCTGAAAAAGAGATGAAAAAGGTAGAAGCGATAATTCAATCTATGACTAAAGAGGAAAGAAAGAAACCTGAAATATTAAAAGCTAGTAGAAAGCAAAGAATTGCTAAAGGAAGTGGAACAGAGGTAGCAGATATAAATAGACTTTTAAAGCAATTTGAGCAAATGAAAGCTATGATGAAAATGTTCAGTGGTGGAAAAATGCCTTCATTACCATCATTTGGTGGATTTAAAGGTGGAAAGGGTGGAAAATTTCCATTCTAAAAATTAATAAATAATTTAAAGATTAAAATATAAATAATAAAAGGAGACGTGAAATTTATGTTAAAATTAAGATTAACTAGATTAGGAGACAAAAAAAGACCTTCTTATAGAGTTGTAGCTATGGAAGCATTATCAAAAAGAGATGGTAAAGCAGTTGCTTATTTAGGAAACTACTTCCCATTAGAAGATTCTAGAGTAGTATTAAAAGAGGAAGAAATAGTAAAATTCTTATTAAATGGAGCTCAACCAACTAGAACTGTAAAATCAATTTTAGTTAAAGCTGGAGTATGGGCAAAGTTCGAAGAAGCTAAAAAAAGATAATTGATTAAAAGTTTAAAAAATTATATTTATTAAAGATAAACAATCATTAAATTTGATTTAATGATTGTTTTATTTTTTAATATATTAAAAAGTAAAATATACTAAGGATCAACTTTTAATAGTCAATCCTTAGTGAATAAAGTGAATGGGAAATTTTAGTTTTTTAAATAATAAGAAGAAAAAATATAATCTTAGTTATAATTTTTTGATGTATTTCTAGTTTTAATTATGAAATTAGTTATTTTTAAAAGTTTATCTATATTTTTTTCAAAAAACATTTGATAACTGTGACAAAATCTATTTTTATATTCATTATTCTTATCTAAATTTTTATGACGTCTACATCCACCACGGCAAATTTTAAAATATGGACACATTTTACAACTACTATGTATAGTTAGAGAAGAGTGTAAAAAATCTTGTTCAACTTTAGTGTTAAAAAGATTTGTATATGATGAATTGTTGATATTTCCTAATTTATATTCATCTAAAACATAAAAGTCACAAGGATAAATACTTCCATCAGCTTCAATAATAGCATTTATATTACAATGTCCAACCATATCACAAGCTTCTGGCTGTTCTCCTAAAATAATCTTTATTATATTATCAAAATATCTCACACTTATTCTCTTTCCACTCATTATATCTTGATACCACAATTCAAAAGTATCATTTAAAAAATTACCATAATCCTCTGCTGTAAGAGTAAAATCTTTTTTTTCTGTATCATAAAGAGCATCTAGACATGGAATAAATTGGAAATATCTAAATCCATTATTTTTATAAAAATTATAAATGAGTTTTCCATTTTGAGCAGTGAGTTTATTTATAACAGTTAAAATATTAAATTCTACTCCTTCTTTTTTTAAAAGTTTTATATTTTTAGAAATTTGAGAAAAAGTTCCATTATTTTTTTTATCCAATCTAAAGGTATCATGAATATCTTTATTTCCATCTAAAGATATTCCTATTAGATAGTTATATTTTTTAAAAAAAGTAACCCATTTTTTATTTATTAGTGTTCCGTTAGTTTGAAGAGCAAAAGTGACATGAATTTTTTTAGTATTATATTTTTCTACAAAAAAATGAAATTTTTCAAAATATTCTATTCCAGCTGTTGTAGGTTCTCCTCCTTGAAAAGCAAAATTAACTTGATATTCTACTTCCTCAAAGACTTTTTTTACCATATTTTCAAGTGTTTCATCATCCATTATTCCATAATTTTTAATTTCTCTATTGTCAGCCACATCATAATAAAAACAATATTTACATTGTAAATTGCAAGTACTAGAGGCTGGTTTTATTAATAAATTAAGATTTTTCATCATAACCTCCACAATAAAAATATATTAATAAAATAGCATATAATTTATGTTTAATCAAGAAATAAGAGTATTATTCTATAAATAATCCTTTAAATTAACTTTTTTTATTATTACAATTTAATTTTAAAATTTCTTTAGTCAGAAGTTCTTGTGTAATAAGAGAAATAAAACTATTTTCTACTAATGGGTTATTAAGAGAATTTATAAAAATATTTCCTTTTTTTCTTCATCTAAAATATTATCAACAGAAGTTATTACCTGCCTTAAAAATATGATTATTTTTCCATAGGAGATAATCCTAGATTTAGGAATATTACTTTCATTTATAAGGCTTAGCATAAGAATAGTAAAAAAATTTTTTTTAAATAAAGTAATAAAATTGCTATCAGAATAATTTAATGTAATTTCTTCAAAAAAATCATAATTTTTAAAATCTTGAATAACTTCTTTTTGGCAAGTTTTTAAAATCTCAGAAGCTTGAAGAAATTTTTTTAATAATAGTTTAGTAGACATTTTTCCTCCTAAGTTATTAGTATTAACATATTCATTATAGTATAGAAAAGTTAAAATTAGTATAAAAAAGTAAAATTAACGAAATCTTAACTATTTACTATTAAAATAATGTTGAGGTGATTTTATGTATAACTTTATTCTAAAATTAGATATGACAATAACAAAACTGATAGGAAATAATTATGTGAGTATATTTTATAATTATTTAGATAAAGAAAAAGTAGATATTTTTTTCCAAAATATTACTAAATTAGGAGAGGGATATTTTGAAATTATTTTGACATTGTTTTTTATTTATATGATAAAAAATACTAAACAAAAAAAATATTATTTTTTTATAAAAGGAAATATATATACATTTTTGAGTTCAGGAATAGTGGTTTCAATTTTAAAGAGAATAATAGGAAGAGAAAGACCATATGTTAGTTTCTCTCCAGATAGATTTTATGGATTAAAATATTTATATGAACATAATTTATTGTGGAATTCTAGTTATCATTCTTTTCCATCAGGACATACAATAACTATATTTACAACAATTTGGTTTTTGAGTTTTAATTTAAAAAATAAAATTGTAAAATTGATCTTATTTTTTATAGGAGGAATGGTTGGAATTAGTAGAATATACCTTTCATATCATTGGACTTCAGATGTATTATTTAGTATTTTTTTATCTTATATTATTGCAAAGATAGTAAATCAAAAATTATCTCAAAAGAAAACTTTTAAATTATTTAAATTTTTATCTTATAAATGTTAAAATAATATAAGAGGTGAAGAAATGAAGAATATTTTAATTATAGAAGATGATTTAAGAATAAGAAGAATTTTACAATTGGAGTTAGAACATGAAGGGTATTTAGTAAGTTTAGCTAAAGATGGAAAGGAGGGATTAGAAAAGGCTAAATTAATAAGATATGATTTAATTTTATTAGACTTGATGTTACCTGAAATTTCAGGAGAGGAAGTTTGTAAGGAGTTAAGAAAAAATTCAGATGTACCTATAATAGTATTAACTGCAAAAGAAAATATTAGAAGCAAAGTTGAGCTATTAGATATGGGTGCTGATGATTATATAACTAAACCTTTTAATATAGAGGAACTTTTTGCTAGAATGAGAGTTGCTTTAAGAAATAAGAAAGATTATCAAGAACTTAATCAATTAAAATATGAAGATTTAGTTTTAGATATTATTAAAAAAGAGCTAATTATAGAAAAAAGAAAAGTATCTCTAACTAAAACTGAATATAGATTGCTGGAACTATTTATTTTAAATAGAGAGATAACTATTTCAAGAGAAAAGATTATAACAGAAATATGGGGATATGATTTTGAAGGAGAAGAGAAGATAGTCGACGTATATTTAAATTCTCTGAGAAAAAAGATAGAAGCTCCAAATAAAAAATATATACAAAATATTAGAGGATTTGGATATATGTTAAAGCTTAAAAGAGGAGATTCTTATGAAAAAGATATCTAAAATGCTTTTAAAAAGCTATATGATTTTAATTTTAATTTTTACTTTTTCAGGTATAGTGATTTTTATAACTGTTGAAGCATATATAAAGAGAAGTTCTGCTGATGATTTATATGCTATCGATAGTTTTTTACAGTACGAAACAAAAGAGTTTAAGGAAAAGTTAGAGAGTGGTAGAAAAATAAATGATATAATTGATTCTGCTTTAGATGAAGCTCCTAAAATATTAGGGAGTTCTATTATTTTTGAATTAAATGGACAAATATTATCAAAAAGTTATTCAGAAAATGAGTTAAAACAAGTAGAGAATGAAGATTATTATGATATTGTGAAAGAGTGTGGTTATTATAATCTTCAATATTTAAAAAGAAAAATAAATATAAAGGAATATCCTAATTTAGAAGTATATATTATAAAAAATTTAAAAGCTGAAAAAAGATTGATGTTAAATATTATTGGTTTATCTACATTAATTTTAATTTTTACAACTTTATTAGCTTATTTTATTTCAAAAAGATTTTATAATAGATTTACATCCTCTTTGAATGAACTTCAGAGATTAACTAATGAGATAAATTTAGAAAGTTTGGATACAAATTTTAAAGAAAACGAATACTATGAATTTCAACAAGTTATTATTTCGTATAATAATATGTTAAAAAGACTAAAAGAACAGACACAAAAGCAGATAGATTTTGTAAATAATGCTTCCCATGAGTTAAAAACTCCAATTTTTGTAATAAGTGGATATGTAGATCTGATAAAAAGATGGGGATATTCAAATAAAGAGTTAGTAGAGGAAAGTTTAGATGCAATAGGGGAAGAAAGTAAAAATATGGCTAATTTAGTAAATAAATTATTATTTTTAGCTAAGGATGAAGAGAATTATATAAATGAAGAAGAGATTAATTTAAAAGATTTAATAATAAATATAGTAAAAGATTTAAAAATTTTGTATCCATTTCAAGAGATAGAAATAATTATTTCTGAAGAATATACTATAATTTCAGATAATTTTTTACTAAAACAACTATTAATAAATTTAATAGAGAATGCTGTAAAATATGGAAATAAGAAAAAAGTAACAATTATTTTAAAAAAAGATAAAAATATCACAATTGAAATAATTGACAGAGGAAAAGGAATTAGTGAAGAAAATTTAAATAAGATTTTTGAAAAATTTTATAGAGAAAATAAAGCAAGAAGTAGGGAAGAAGGAAGCCAAGGATTAGGACTTTCTATTGTAAAGAAGATAGCAAATATACTAAATATTAATATAGAGATTGAAAGTAAGATAGGGATAGGAAGTACAGTAAAAATTATGTTTAAAAAATAGCATCTAAAAAAGAAATCATTGTAAATTTAAGATTACAGGGTTTCTTTTTTTATTCAAAATAAATGGAGTTATTAAATTTTAAACATTGACTGAAAATGTGAGATATAGTATACTATTTTTATGAATTTATAAAATTTAGGGAGTAGAAAATGAAGGAAAGAACGAAAAAATATATTCGAAAAAGAGCGTGGTTTGGATTAACAATATTGCTTTTTTTTTATGGTTTTATCTGTAGTTTCATTAATTATAGTTAGAGGAAAAATTTTAGATAATGTACAATTAATGGGAGAAGAAGTAGCAGAACATTTGTTAGTAAAAGAAAATGAAAAAATAGAAAATTATGATATGTTTGTTAGAACTGCAAGTATATGGTTGGATGATCAAATTAAAAAGAATAGAACCGAAAAAGAGTTAAGAGAATGGATGAAAAATTATACTGATTATATTAATCAAGAACTAAATACAAAGAAAGTAGAAGTATATGCAGCTATAAATAAGAAAATAATAGGTGCAACTTATTGGGAAGGGGATGAAACTTTTGATGTAGATAAAGCTGAATGGTATAATTTAGCTATTCTAGCTAATGGAAATGTTATATATACAGATATCTATCGAGATGTTAGAACAGGTGAAATAGGATTTACAGTAGCCAAAAAAATAAATGAAAAGAATGATATTTTAGCTGTTGATATATATTTAGATGAGTTATCAGAGAAAGAGGAGATTAGTGAATTACCTGTAGGAAGTTCTTATTATCTTTGTGATGTAAAAGGAAATATAATTTATAGTATACATGAAAATAAAAATAGTGAAGCAGAGATAAAAGTATATATTCAAAAAGTATTAGAAGAAATTTTAGAAGGGAAACATGATGTTGCTGATTCTTTTACTATTGATATGCAAGGTAAAAAAAGAGGAGTTTATTATTCAATGTCTAAAAATGGATGGATATCTGTACTTACTATACCTTATAGTACTCTTTTAAGTGAAGTAAAAGAATTATACCATTTTTATATAGGTATTTTTATTCTTTTTGTAATAGTAGGGATAATAGTCTATTATAGAGATATATGTTTAAATAAAAAAATAGAGGAAACAAATGAGGCTGTAAGAATTTTAGGAAATTCATATTATGCAATTTATCGTATTGATTTTAAAAAAGAAAAATATTTTATATTAAAAGGTTCCGGATATATGAAGGAATTATTGTCTCAAGTGGGAAATTATCAAGTGTTTTTAGATATATTACTTGATGTAATAGAATTAGAAGCAAGAGAAGAATTTCAAAAGGTATTTTCAATAGAAAGCATAAGAGATTTAGTAAAAAGAAGAATTAGAGATTTTGGTGGAGATTTTAAGAGAAAATTTGGAAATGAATATAGATGGGTAAATGTAAGAGTACTTTATGATGAATCTTTAAGTACTAATGAAGTTATTTTATGTTTTAAAGAGATTAATGATGAAAAAAACAACAATTAGAACATATTGAATTATTAAAAGATTCATTGAATACTATGGAGAAAAATATGGAATCAAGAAATATATTTTTTTCAAATATGTCACATGATATGAGAACTCCTTTAAATGGAATAATAGGATTATCTGAATTAGCAAAATCCCATATAAATAATCCAAATGAAGTGGCAAGGTATTTAGAAAAAATTAATAGTTCAAGTAAACAATTATTAAACTTAATAAACGATATTTTAGATTTATCAAAAGCTGATTTTGGAAAATATGAATTAAATAGAGAAGAATTTTTATTGAAAGAAAGCATAGAAGAAAGTTTAATATTATTTGAAGTTGATGCTAAAAAAATGCAAAAAGATTTTGAAGTAATATATAAGATTAAACATAATCATGTTATAGGAGATTTTAATAAGATACGTCAAATTTTAAATAATATTATTTCTAATGCTTTTAAATATACAAGAGTTGGAGATAAAATAAGTTTAACAATAGAAGAGATAAAAAGAGATATATATTCTAATTTTCGTTTTGAAATAAAAGATACTGGTTTTGGAATGACTAAGGAGTTTTTGGAGAGGGTATTTCTTCCTTTTGAAAGAGAAACAAGAAAAAAAGAAATGAAAGAAGAGATAATAGAAGAAAAAAAATTAGAAGATATAGATTTATGTGGGAAAAAAATATTACTTGTAGAAGATAATGAATTGAATTGTGAAATAGCTCACGATTTATTAACTCTTACTAAAGCACAAGTAATAGTAGCAAATAATGGAGAAGAAGCAGTAAAAATTTTTAAAAATTCTAAGATAGGAGAAATAAATCTTATATTAATGGATATTCAGATGCCAATTATGGATGGATATATGGCAACTAAGGTTATAAGAGAATTAGAAAGAGAGGATTCTAAAAATATAGAGATTATAGCAATGTCTGCCAATACTTTTTTGGATGATATTCAAAAGGCTAAAAACTGTGGAATGAATGACCATATTCCCAAGCCAATTGATATAAAAAAACTAATGAATATTTTAAAAAAAATATAATTAAAAATAGGGAGCTATTATGATACAAAATCATTTTAGCTCCCTTTATTCTGAAAAAATTTAAAAAACTATTGACAAAAAATGAAAAATGTTATATATTTACATTATAAGAATTAGCACTCTTGATAAATGAGTGCTAACAAAAAGGTGATAAAGATGTCTATAACAGAGAGAGAAAAACTCGTATTAAATGCTATAGTAAACTATTATCTTAATTTTGGTGATACTATAGGATCTAGGACATTGGTAAAAAAATATGGAATTGACCTTTCGTCAGCAACTATCAGAAATGTAATGGCTGATTTGGAAGATATGGGATTTATAGCTAAGACTCATACATCTTCTGGAAGAATACCTACTGATAAAGGATATAAATATTATCTTGATGAACTTTTAAAAGTTGAAAAACTTACAAAGCAGGAGAGAGAAAATATAGAATTAGCCTATGAAAATCGTGTAAATGAGTTAGATATGTTATTACAACATACATCTTCACTTCTTTCAAAGTTGACTACTTATGCAGGAATCGCTATGGAACCAGCAGTAATGATAGAGAGAGTAAAAAAAATAGAGTTGGTCCATATAGATAATTTTATGATAGTAGCTATAATTGTTTTAGAAAATAGATCTGTAAGGACTAAAAAGTTAATTTTGAAAGAACCTATTACTAAAGAGGAATTACAAGAATTAGCTAAAGAGATAAATGAAAGATTGAAGTTAGAGGAATTGACTCAAACAGATATAGAGGATTACATAATAGGAAAGAAAAAACTTATTCCTAAAGTGGCACAGCATTATGAAGAGGATGGAAAACTATTTATTAATAATGTACCAAGTATATTTAGAGATAAACATGTTAATGAGGTTTCAGAAGCTCTAGAACTTTTCAATCAAAGAAAAGATATTAGAGGAATATTTGAACATATAATAAATACAAGAAATACTACTGATGGTAGAGTAGAGGTAGTATTTGGAGATGAGTTAGGAATAAGAGGTCTAGAGGATTATAGTTTTGTGTATTCAACTTATAGTATAGGAGATTCACAAGGAGTAATTGGAGTAATAGGACCTAAGAGAATGGCTTACTCTAAGACAATGGGACTTATAAAATATGTAACTCAAGAGGTTAATAAAGTAATAAATCAAAATCAGATTGAGAGAAAGGAAGAAATCGATGAAAGATAAGATAAAAGAGATGTTTGGGAAAAAAGAAGAAGAGAAAAAAGAGTGTGGATGTGGACCAGAATGTGAGTGCTCTTGTAAAGATGAAGATACAAAAGTAGAAGAGACAAAGCAAGAAGATATATTAGCAAAAAAAGATGAAGAAATTGGAAAATTACAAGCAGAAGTAGAAGATTGGAAACAATCATATCTAAGGAAACAAGCTGAATTTCAAAACTTTACAAAAAGAAAAGAAAAAGAGATGGAAGAGCTTAGAAAATTTGCTTCTGAAAAGATAATAACTAAACTATTAGATGGATTAGACAACTTAGAAAGAGCAATAACAGCTTCTTCTGCTACAAAAGATTTTGATGGACTGGTAAAAGGTGTGGATATGATACTAGGACAATTAAAAGGAATTATGGAGTCTGAAGGAGTAGAGGAAATAAAGGCTGAGGGGAAATATGACCCAGTATTCCACCATGCTGTAATGGTAGAGGATAATCCAGAATTTGAAGATGACCGCATTGTATTAGAGCTTCAAAAAGGATATACAATGAAAGGTAAAGTAATCAGACCATCAATGGTTAAAGTTTGTAAAAGAGGATAATTAATAATATAGTAAATAAAAATTTTTATATAAATTGAAGAGTATTTTAGGAGGTTTTAAAAATGAGTAAAATAATTGGTATTGACTTAGGAACAACAAACTCTTGTGTGGCAATAATGGAAGGAGGTAACGTAACAGTTATCCCTAACGCTGAAGGAGCAAGAACTACTCCATCAGTAGTAAACGTAAAAGAAAATGGAGAGATTATAGTAGGAGAGATAGCAAAAAGACAAGCTATTACAAATCCAACTTCAACTGTAAGTTCAATCAAAACTCATATGGGTTCTGACTACAAAGTAGAAATCTTTGGAAAAAAATATACTCCACAAGAAATTTCTGCTATGACACTTAAAAAACTTAAAAAAGATGCTGAAGCTTATTTAGGAGAGGAGATTAAAGAAGCAGTAATCACTGTACCAGCTTACTTTACAGACTCTCAAAGACAAGCAACTAAAGACGCTGGAGCAATTGCTGGATTAGATGTAAAAAGAATTATCAATGAACCAACTGCAGCAGCACTAGCTTATGGACTAGAAAAGAAAAAAGAGGAAAAAGTTCTAGTATTTGACCTTGGAGGGGGAACTTTTGACGTATCTGTACTTGAAATAGCTGATGGAGTAATCGAAGTTATAGCAACTGCAGGAAACAACCACTTAGGAGGAGACGATTTCGACGCTGAAATCATCAATTGGTTAACTTCTGAATTTAAAAAAGAAACAGGAATAGATTTATCAAATGATAAAATGGCTTACCAAAGATTAAAAGATGCAGCTGAAAAAGCTAAAAAAGAGTTATCATCAATGATGGAAACTTCAATCTCTTTACCATTCATCACTATGGATGCAACAGGACCTAAACACTTAGAGATGAAATTAACAAGAGCTAAATTTAATGATTTAACTAGACACCTAGTTGAAGCAACTCAAGGACCTACAAAAACAGCTTTATCAGATGCTAAATTAAATCCATCTGAAATTGATGAAGTATTATTAGTAGGAGGATCTACAAGAATACCAGCAGTTCAAGAGTGGGTAGAATCATTCTTTGGTAAAAAACCAAATAAAGGAATCAACCCAGATGAAGTTGTTGCCGCTGGAGCAGCTATTCAAGGTGGAGTATTAATGGGAGACGTTAAAGATGTATTATTACTAGACGTAACTCCATTATCATTAGGAATTGAAACTCTTGGAGGAGTATTCACTAAGATGATAGAGAAAAATACAACTATCCCAGTTAAAAAATCTCAAGTATTCTCAACAGCAGTAGATAACCAACCAGCTGTTACAATCAATGTATTACAAGGAGAAAGAGCAAAAGCTTCTGATAACCATAAATTAGGAGAATTTAACCTAGAAGGAATTCCAGCAGCACCTAGAGGAATCCCTCAAATCGAAGTAACATTTGATATTGACGCAAACGGAATTGTACACGTATCAGCTAAAGATTTAGGAACTGGAAAACAAAATACAGTAACTATCTCTGGTTCAACTAACCTATCTAAAGAAGATATCGAAAGAATGACTAAAGAAGCTGAAGCTAATGAAGCTGAAGATAGAAAATTCAAAGAGTTAGTAGAAACTAGAAACAAAGCAGATATGTTAATCTCTTCTACTGAAAAATCATTAAAAGAGTATGGAGATAAAGCTTCTGAGCAAGAGAAAAAAGATATCGAAGCAGCTATCGAAGAGCTTAAAAAAGTAAAAGATGGAGAAGATAAAGAAGCTATAGATAAAGCTATGGAGCACTTATCTCAAGTAGCTCATAAATTTGCTGAAGAAATCTATAAAGAAGCTCAAGCAAAAGCACAAGCTGGACAACAAGCAGGAGCTCAAGAAAATAAAAAAGCAGATGACGATGTAGCTGAAGCTGAAGTAGTAGATTAATAAAAATATAAAAATAGAGTTCTAACATAAAAGATAGAAGGGGAGATGGGGTTATACCCCTCTTCCCTTATCTTAAATTATAGGGAGGATAGGAGATAAAATGGAATTAAGATTAAATAATGGATTATTAGAAGTCAGATTAGAAAGTTTTGGAGCAGAATTAGTAGGACTTAGAGATTTAGAAAATAATAGAGAGTATATGTGGCAAAAGGACTCAAAATTCTGGGCTAAATGTTCTCCTATATTATTTCCTTTTGTTGGAGCTATAAAGGATAATAGATATTTTTATGCTGGAAAAGAATATCAGATAACTACAAAACATGGATTTGCTAGAGATTATGAATTTAAAGTAAGTTCTCAAGATGATACAAGCATTGAATTTTTATTTGAAAGTAATGAAGAAACATTAAAAATTTATCCTTTTAATTTTAAACTTTATTTAAAGTATATCTTAAATGGAAAAAAATTAAGAATGGAGTATAGAGTTGAAAATTTAGGAGATAAAAAGATGTATTTCTCTTTAGGAGCTCACCCAGCATTTGCCACTCCTGTAGGAGAAAATATTGATTATTCAGATTATTATATAGGGTTTGAAAAGGAAGAGAGTGGTGAAGTAAAAGTTTTAAATGGAGCTTTAATAAATTCTAAAAAAGTAGAGAAAGTTTTTGAAGGAAAGAAACTTGTATTAACAAAGGATAGATTTAAAAATGATGCTCTAATAATAGAGAATCCAAACTCTTATAAAGTAAATTTAAAAAATGATAAGACTAAATACAATGTTAACTTCACTTATGAAGGATTTAAATATATAGCTTTCTGGAATATGGTAGGATCAGAATATGTATGTTTAGAACCTTGGTGTGGTATATCTGATTATGATAATTGCAGTGGAAATATTGAAGAGAAAAATGGAATAGAAACTCTTGAAGCAAAAGAGAAATTTATAAGAAAAATAGAAATAGAAATTCTTTAATTTTAAAATTTATGATATAATAAATGGGAATGTGTAGAGATTTTTAGAGAAGGAGAGAATATTAAATGGCAGAAAAAAGAGATTATTATGAAGTTCTAGGAATATCTAAAGGGGCTTCAGAAGATGAGATAAAAAAAGCATATAGAAAAGCAGCCATGAAATACCACCCTGATAAATTTAGTAATGCAAGTGATAAAGAAAAAAAAGAAGCTGAAGAAAAATTTAAAGAGGTAAATGAAGCTTATCAAATTTTATCAGATGCACAAAAGAGAGCTCAGTATGATCAATTTGGACATGCAGCCTTTGAACAAGGAGCTGGTGGATTCGGAGGAGGATTCAATGGCTTTGGTGGAGGAGCTGGAGGCTTTGAAGATATATTCAGTTCATTCTTTGGTGGAGGAGGTTCTGGATTTGGTGGATTCGGAGGAGGATTTGGTGGTTCTTCGAGAAGAAGCTATGTAGAGCCTGGAAGAGATTTAAGATATCAAGTAGAATTAACTCTTGAAGAGGTAGCAACTGGAGTAGAAAAAACTTTAAAATATAAAAGAAATGGAAAATGTAAGAGCTGTGATGGAACAGGAGCAGAGTCTGGAAGCTCTATGAAAACTTGTCCAAAGTGTAATGGTAGAGGTTATGTAGAGGTAACTCAAAGAACTATATTAGGAAATATGGTAAGTCAAATGGAATGTGATGAGTGCCATGGAAAAGGAAAAGTACCTGAGAAGAAATGTAAATCTTGTGGTGGAACAGGAATAGCTAGAGAAACAGTAGAGAAAAAAGTAAAAATTCCAGCAGGGGTAGAAACAGGACAAAAATTAAGATTAGAAGGTATGGGAGAAGCTAGTGAAACTGGTGGACCAAATGGAGATTTATATGTAATAATAAGAGTAAAAGAGCATGCTATCTTTGAAAGAGATGAGATGGATATCATGTGCGAAATACCAATTAAATTTACTACTGCAGCACTAGGTGGAGAAGTAGAAGTACCTACTTTAAAAGGTAAAAAAACTATAAAAATCCCAGCAGGAACTCAAACAGGTAAGAGCTTTAGAATGAGAGGAGAAGGATTACCTGCTCTAAGAGGTTCTATAGTAGGAGATGAAATAGTAAAAGTAGTAGTAGAAACTCCAATAGACTTAAATGAAGAACAACAAAAATTATTGAGAGCTTTTGAAGATAGTTTAAAAGAAAAAAATTATAAAAAGCATAAAACATGGTTAGATAAAGTTAAATCATTTTTTAAATAGTTTGAAAAATAGATTGTTTTGTGGTATACTAAGGAGAAGAAAATTTTTGTCAGAGGGGGATAAATAATGGAACAACTATTAGGAAAATACGGTGGGATGATACTTACTTTTGCTATATGGATAGCAGTATTTTATTTCCTATTAATATTACCAAATAAGAAAAAACAAAAGAAACAGCAAGAGATGTTAGACTCTATAAAAGAGGGGTCTGAAGTTATAACTGTTGGTGGAATAAAAGGAACAGTAGTGGCAGTATTAGGAGATTATGTAGAAGTAAGAGTAGATAAAGGAGTAAAAATTACTTTTAGAAAATCTGCTATATCAACAGTATTACAATAATATAAAAAAGTTTTAGGAGGGTTTAAGGAAACAATTTCCTACCCTCTTTTTTCTTAATATGTTGGTTATCTTTAAGTTAATAGTAGCCTAAATATTTATAAGAGATGGAGAGGTTAATGAAAAGAGTTTTAATATTATTTCTAATTATTGGAAGTATTTGTTTTGGAGGAACGATTAGTTCTGTCAGTGAAAAGGGAAGTAAACTCTCTTTTATATTTACTGGAAGTAATAAGTCAGCCTATCAGATAAACTATGATTCATATAATAGACTTATATTTATAGAATTTCCAGGAAGTAATCTTTCAACTAAGATAAATGATAAAAACTATACTTCAAAGTATGTAGAGGATTTTTCTACAGTGAATTATGGAAATTCAGTAGGTTTTTTTATAAAATTAAATAAAAATATATCCTATTCAACATCCTTTAGTGGAAATGACTTTGTATTTTATTTTAATGATAAAAGTACTAAGAAGCAATATACTATAGCTATTGATGCTGGACATGGAGGAAAGGATCCTGGAGCTATAGGATATAAGAAATATTATGAAAAAACAATTGCTCTTTCAGTGGCTAGATATTTAAGAGATGAGTTAAAAAAAGATTTTAACGTGGTTATGACTAGAGATAGTGATGTATTTGTGACTTTAGGAGAAAGACCAAGAATAGCTAATAGGGCCAAGGCAGATATGTTTATAAGTATACATGTAAACTCAGCTGTGAAAAATACTCTTACTGGGACAGAGGTATTCTATTTTTCTAAAAAATCTTCCCCTTATGCTGAGAGAATAGCTGCTTTTGAAAACAGTGTTGGGGATAAATATGGAGAAAAAACTAATAATATAGTACAGATAATGGGAGAACTAGCTTATAAGAAAAATCAAGAGATATCAATAGGTTTTGCTAAAAAGACATCCTCAGCATTAGCTAAAGCTATGGGAATGAAAGATAGAGGAATACATGGAGCAAATTTTGCTGTACTGAGAGGATTTAATGGTCCTGGAGTATTAATAGAATTAGGATTTATAAATAATAGTGATGATATAAAAAAATTAACAAGTTCAACTTCTCAAAAGAAAATGGCTCAAGAGATAGCTAAAATGGTAAGAGAAAATTTTTATTAGAAAGAGGTGTGGCTTTTGAATAAAAAATTAATAGCAGTTGTTTGTATAATTTGGGGAATAGTTATAGTAAGTGGTGTAATGTTTTTTCAAATGAGAAGCTCTTCAAAAAAGATAAATATAATAGAGATAACTAATAAAGAAAAAGTAGTTACTGAAGAAGGAAAAGTAGAAAAAATAAATTTCTATGTAGTTTCAGATAATGTAGATAAGTTATTAAGAAAAGAAAAGGAGATTCCACTCTATATAAAACCAAAGGATAAAATAAGAAAAATTGTTCAAGTAAGTATGGAAAATTTATGGGAGAGTAAGATTTTAAAAACTCCTCAAATAGAGATAGGAAATATCTTTATAAAAGGGGATATGCTCTATATAGATGTAGATGCTAATATGTTGGAGCTAAAAGTAGAAAATAGAAAAAATTTGTTAGCAATATACTCTATAGTAAATAGTGTTACAGAGATAGGAAATATCAGAAGAATAAAGTTTTTAATAGATGGTAAAGAGGAAAAAGGAAGTTTCTCAAAAATTTATACAAGAAATACAAATATTTAATGTGTGATGGAAAATAAACAGATTAATTTTATTAGAGAGAATATCTAAATATGATATAATGTAGAAAAGGATTTAGATATAAATAATCTGGATTATTTTCCATTTTTTTAAGGAGGGAAAATGTTAGAAAAATTGAGAGAGATGGTTAAAGAAAGAGTAACTGAGAAAAGATATATACATACTTTAGGAGTAGAGGAAAAAGCTGTGGAGCTAGCTAAAAAATATGGTGTGAATGAAGAAAAAGCTAGAGTAGCAGCAATTTTACATGATATAGCTAAAAGTGTAGAAGTTGGAAAATTAGAAGAGGTGTGTAGAAAATATTTTGCAGATGAATTAACTGAAGAAGATATAAAGATAACTGAAATATTACATGGATTTGTAGGCTATATAATAGTAAAAGAAGAGTTAAAAATAGAAGATAAAGAGATTTTAGAAGCTATAAAATATCATACAATAGGCAAAAAAGGATTATCTAAGCTTAGTAGAATAATATATATAGCTGATGGAATAGAAAAAAATAGAGATTATCCAAATGTAAAAAAAATAAGAGAGATAGTTGATAAGGATTTAGATGAGGGGATTATCTATGAGATTGATAAGAAGATAGAATATTTAGAGAGTATTGGTGGAAAAATACATAGAAATACTTTAGAGATGAGAGATTGGTTAAAAAGCTTGAGGAGGTAAATTATGAAAATAGAAAAAGAGTTAGAGAAATTAAAAGATATATTTAAAAATACAAAGGGAAAAGGTTTAAAACTTGATGAGATAACTAAGATGTTAGGATGGTCTCCAAAATTTAAAAAGGAGAATAGAGAGATAATAGAGAAATGGGTAAGTGATGGTGAGCTTATCAAAAATAATAGAGGAAAGTATAATCTTCCAGAAACACAAGGATATATTAAAGGAGTATTTAGTATAATAAAGGATAGATTTGCTTTTGTAGATACTGAAGATGAGGGGATATTTATTCCAAAGAGTGGATTTAATGGAGCTCTTGATGGAGATACAGTTTTTGTAAGAGTTACAGCAGGTATGAAGGGAGACAGAAAAAAAGAGGGAGAAGTAGTAAGAGTAATAAGCAGAGATAAGGATATAGTTATAGGAATATTCCAAAAAAATAAGAACTTTGGTTTTGTAACTCCTACCCATTCTTTTGGAAGAGATATCTATATTCCATCTATAAGAATGAAAAATGCCGAAAATAATCAGTTGGTAGTGGTAAGAATAACTTTCTGGGGAGATAATGAGAGAAAACCAGAGGGAGAAATAGTAGAGATACTTGGAAATCCATATGATACTAAAAATATGATAGAGGCATTGATTATTAGAGAAGGAATGTCTGAAACTTTTCCACCTGAAGCAATGGCAGAGGCTAGAAGAATACCTATGGAGATAGGAAAAAAAGAGTTAGAGGGAAGAAAGGATTTAAGACATCTACCTATTATAACAATAGATGGCGATGATGCTAAGGACTTAGATGATGCTGTCTATGTAGAAAAATTAAAAAATGGAAACTATAAACTGATTGTAAGTATAGCTGATGTATCCCATTATATTCCTGAAGGGTCAGTATTAGATAGAGAGGCATATAAGAGAGGAAACTCTGTATATTTAGTAGATAGAGTACTACCTATGTTCCCTAAAGAGATTTCTAATGGTATCTGCTCTTTAAATCCTAATGAGGACAAACTTACTTTTACTTGCGAGATGGAAATAGATAAAAAAGGAAAGGTTGTAGACTCTGATACATATAAATCAGTTATAAAGACAGCATATAGAATGACATATAATAATGTCAATAAGATGATAGCTGGAGATGAGGAAACTTTAAAAACTTATGCTCCTATAAAAGATATGGTAATGGATATGTTAGAACTTTCTAAAATAATTAGAGAGGTAAAATATAAAAGAGGAAGTATAGATTTTGATATTCCAGAGATAAAACTTGTATTAGATGAAAAGGGAAAAGTTGAATATATTAAGAGTAGAGATAGAGGAGAATCTGAAAGAATAATAGAGGATTTTATGATAGCTGCCAATGAAACAGTGGCAGAAAAACTTTTCTGGTTAGAGATACCATCTGTATATAGAACTCATGAAAAGCCAGATATGGAAAGAATAAAAAATCTGAATGAAACTTTAGCAAAGTTTAAATATAGAATACACTCTTTAGAAGAAATACACCCTAAACAGTTTCAAAAAATAATAGAAGATTCTAAAGAGAGGGGAATTAATCTATTAGTTCATAAGATGATACTAATGGCATTGAAACAAGCTAAGTATACAGTAGAAAATTATGGACACTTTGGACTTGCATCTGGATACTATACACATTTTACATCTCCAATAAGAAGATATGCAGATTTAACTGTGCATAGAATTTTAAATTCGGTATTACATGGTTATCCAAATAAGAAAACTATTATAAAAAATATGGAGGAGTTACCTGTAACTTGTGCTCATATTTCTAAAACAGAGAGAGCTGCTATGAAAGTAGAAGACGAAAGCGTAAAAATTAAACTTGTGGAATATATGATGGATAAAGTTGGAGAAGAGTATGATGCTACAATTGTTGGATTTAGTAATAAGAGAGTATTCTTTGAAACCGAGGATCATGTAGAGTGTTTCTGGGATGTAGTTTCTGCAAAACATTACTATGAGTTTGATGATAGAGAGTATGTGATGAGAGATACGGATACTGGCAAATTTTATAGTATAGGAGATAAGTATAAAGTTACTTTAGTAAGAGCTAGTTTATCAGAGTTAGAAATTGAGGTTACACCTAATTTTGTAATGGATGAGGGATTAATTTTAAAATAAAAAGGGAGAATAAAATGAAGTTAAAACAATTATTAATGGATGAAGGAAAAAATATTGTTAGTATGATAATAGAGAGTAAAGAGATGACTTACTCAAGTTCTAATATATCAAAAATAGATTTGATTCCAGTAGGAGTAGGAAATTATACTTTAGTTTTAAATGAGGTTATTTTTGATTGTACTGATGAAGAAATAGAAAAAGATGGAAATTTAAAAAATGGAGTATACTATTTTGATTTAGGAAAAGCTAAGATAGAAGTAGTTTTGAGATAAAAACAAAATAAAACAACAAAAAACTTCACAAATACCACAGAAATGTGGTATTTTTTATTATATAAACTTTTAGGAGGTCAAATATGAAAAAAAAGTGGCTAGATTATTTAATTGTGTATATAGGTTGTGTAATACAAGCTTTTTCAATAGTATGTATCTTAAAGCCAAATAATTTAACGGTAGGAGGAATAACAGGGCTATCTCTAACAATAGGAAAACTATTAAATTTTAATTATACCTATATTTATTATGCTATTTGTTTAGGAATATTAGTATGTGCCTATATTTTTCTTGGAAAAAGAGAAGTTAAAAAAATAGTTTTACTTTCTACTACATATCCCTTAATTTTGATTTTTATGAATAAAATACAATTTAATTTTTTATATGATACTCCAGATAAATTATTGATTTGTATATACTATGGAATATTTATGGGTGTAGGAACAGGATTAGTATTAAAGAGAGGATTTTCTCAAGGAAGTTCAGATACAGTAGCAAAAATTTTACACAAAAAAATATTTAATTTTATGAGGTTGAGTCAAGTATTATTAGGAATAGATATAACAATATTATTAATTTCAAGTTTTGTTTTTGGAAGAACAGCAGTATTATATGCTATTATTATGCAGATGGTATATAGTAAGACTATAAATACAGTTTTATTTGGTTTTGGAGCTTCTATGGTAAAGGTAGTAATTATAAGTGATCAAATAGTAAAACTCTCTAATTTTATGAGTAATACTATACATAGAGGTTATAGTATAGGGCATGTAGTTGGTGGAAAAAGTAAAATAAGAAGAGAGAAAATAATATCAGTTTGTTCTTTAAGGGAGGCTATGTTGATTAAAGAATTTGTTACTAAAATAGATGAAGATGCTTTTATAAACATAGTTCCAACAATAGGAGCCTGGGGTAAGGAAGATGGACTCCAAAATTTAAAAGAAAAATAAAACAACACAAAACAAATAAAAACCACAAAAAACTCTTGATTTTTTTGTTGCTATATGATAAAGTGTATATATAAAATATAAAAATAGAACAAAAGGAGAGAAGAAATGACAAAAAATGCAACTTTTAAAAAGTGGTTTACCTTTGTGGTATTGGTTATAGGTGGAGGAACAGTATTTAAATTATCCTCATTAAAGGATGCTTTCTATGTACCTATGCAAGAGTTTATGGGACTTACTCATACACAAATAGGAGCAGCATTATCGGTATATGGTCTAGTACAAACAATAGGAAACTTTGCTTCAATATATTTAGCAGATAGATTTTCTAAGAGAATAATGATTTCAGGTTCATTAGTAGGTATAGGATTAATAGGGGTATATATTTCAACTTTTCCACCATATTATGGAATTTTATTAGCTTGGGGATTATTATCAGTATTTGGAGAGGTTTTATATTGGCCAGTATTATTAAAAGCAGTTAGATTATTAGGAGATGAAACGGAGCAAGGAAGATTATTCGGATTTTTAGAAGCTGGAAGAGGGGTAGTTGATACAATAATAGCTTTCTCAGCATTAGGAATATTTGCAATGTTAGGAAAAGGTTCTGGAGCATTAAGAGGAGCAATACTATTTTATTCAGCAGCAGTTATAGTAACAGGAATAATTTCTTATATTTTAGTAGAAGACGATAAAGTTATAGCTAAAGATGGAGAAAAAGTAAATAAAAATAAATTAGCTTTAGATGGAGTTATTCAAGCTATTAAGATGCCAGAAATTTGGGTAGTATCATTGACAATTGCATCAATTTATTCAGTATATTGTGGACTTACATACTTTATACCTTTCCTAAAAGATATTTATGGAATGCCTGTAACTTTAGTAGGAGCTTACGGAATAATAAACCAATATGGATTAAAAATGGTAGGTGGACCTGTAGGGGGAATGTTGGTTGATAAGAAATTTAAATCAGCAACAAAATTCCTAAGAGCAGCTTTAGTAGTGGCATTAGTAGCAATGATAGGATTTATAATGTTACCTCATGAAAGTATGAATGTATATGCTGGAATGGTTTGTACATTAGGATTTGGAGCGATTATTTTCAGTATGAGAGCCGTTTTCTTTGCACCAGTAGATGAGATTAAAGTTCCAAGAAATATAAGTGGAGCTGCTATGTCAATAGCTTGTATTTTAGGCTATTGTCCACAAATGTTTGCATTTACTTTATATGGAAGTATGTTAGATAAATATCCAGGATTAGCAGGGTATAAGATGGTATTTACAACAATGGCGGGATTTGCTGTGGTAGGTATAGTTATAACAACATTGTTGTTAAAAATGATTAAAAGAAAACAAGAAGAAGTTGCTTAGTTTGGAGGAAAAATGTTAAAGTTAGGTTTAGAAACAGAAAGTTTACATCTATGGTTACAACATAAGAGAATGGATATATTTGGATTTATAGAAAAAGCTCATGAATTAGGATTAGATGGAGTACAGATCAATGTAATAAAAGATTATGGGTTAGATGAAAAATGGGGAGCATTAGAGAGTGCTTCAGATGAACATCTAAATAAAATAAAAGAGTTATTAAGAAAATATGGGATGTATATAGAATTAGATATGAGAAATCTTGATTATGATAGATTAGTTGAAGTTTTAGAGGTAGCTAATAAATTAGGAGCTGAAGTAGTTAGGTCATACATTCCAATAAAACCAGCAAAAAATATTGAAACTTCATCTGGAGCAGAGGGAGCTTACGATTTTGCAAAAGTTCGTTGTGATTTTGATGAAAATTCTTATATTGAAGGGATAGAAAAGGTAAGAAAAATAATACCTCTTCTTGAAAAATATAGAATAAAATTGGCATTAGAAAATCATGAATATGAAACTTCAGAGGAATTAGTAAGAGTAATAAAAGAAATAAACTCTCAATGGGTAGGGTTACTTTATGATTTTGGAAACTCAATGATGGCTTGGGAAGAACCTGTAAAAGCTGCAGAAAATATGGCACCTTATACTTATTCTACTCATTTTAAAGATCATATTATAATAGAGGAACCTAATGATAAATATGGTTATGTAGTATGTGGAGTACCAGCAGGAACAGGAAATATAGATTTAAAAACTTGTTTTAATATTATGATGAAAAAATCAAGTTTGACAAGAATAAATGTAGAATCTTGTTATCCATATTGTGCTCAATTTAAGAGAAGTCCAGGAGCTGGAGGAGTCTTTAAGGTAGGAGAAGGAGCTTTTCAAGTAGAAAAACATCTATATAATTATGATATAATAAAACCATCTCAATACTATTATCCTCATGAGATATCACAGGATATGTTGGAAAAGTTATTAGATGATCAGATGAAAGGCTTAGAAGTAACAGTAAAATATTTAAAAAAATTAAGAGATGAATATATGAAAGAAAATTTATAACTTGTAAAAGGGCTCATAAAATTATATACTAGATATAGTTTTATGAGCTTTTTTCAAAATAGATTGAAAGGAGAAAAATATGCAGGGGCTGGAAAATATACTAGAAAAAATATCTGGAATAATTTGGGGAAATTATCTGATTATTACATTGATAGGAGTAGGACTATTTTTTACAATTTTAACAAAAGGTATACAAATAAAAGGGTTTCCTTTAGCTGTTAGAGAATTAATTAACTCTTTAAAAGGAGAGAAAGAAGTAAAAGGAGAAGGAACACTTTCATCTTTTCAAGCTTTGTGTACAGCACTTAGTAGTTGTGTTGGAAATGGTAATATAGTAGGGGTAGCTACTGCAATAGCTAGTGGAGGACCAGGAGCTGTATTTTGGATGTGGGCTGCTGGAATAGTAGGAATGGCAACTAAGTATGCTGAAATAGTTTTAGGAATGATATATAGAGAAAAAGCTGAAGATGGAACTTATGTAGGTGGACCTATGTACTATATATCTAAAGGATTAAAATTGAAAAAAATAGCCTTTATCTTTGCCTTACTTATGTTTTTACAAATAAGTGGTGGGGCTTTAATACAGTCAAATGCTGTAGCAATAGTAATGAGTGATATTTTTAAAGTAAAACCTATATTTTCTGGAATACTTATGGGAGGAGTAATTCTAAGTGTGGTTGTAGGTGGAGTACAAAGATTAGGAAAAGTAACAGAGAGACTTTTACCAGTAATGGCGTTAATATATTTTTTTTGGGGGTTAGTTGTAATAATTTCTAATATAAATCATATACCTTATGCTATAATGAATATAGTGAGTTGTGCTTTTAGAGTTGAAGCAGTAGGTGGAGGAGTATTAGGACATACTATAAAAGAAGCAATGAGATTTGGAGTAGCAAGAGGATTATATTCTAATGAGGCTGGAGAGGGAAGTGCACCAGTATTACACTCGGCTGCTATAACAGACCATCCAGCAAGGCAAGGTTTGTATGGTCTATTGGAAGTCTTTATAGATACTGTTGTAATTTGTTCTTTGACTTCTTTTATTGTATTAACTTCAGGAGTAACAGAAACAGATATTTCACCAGCTATTTATGTAATGACAGCTTTTGGGAATATACACATACTATTTAGATATTTAATTGGTATAAGTATGGTACTTTTTGCTTTTTCAACTGTTCTATCGCAATGGTATTTTGGGAATGTAACTCTAACTTATATGTTTAATGTAAAAGTAGCAGAAAAATTTAAATATGTTTTTATTTGTTTAGCTCTTTTAGGTTCATTGAGTAGTTTAAAAATAGTATGGCTAATTCAAGATATAGTTTTGGGATTGATGATAATTCCAAACTTATTAGCTCTATTATTATTAAATAAAGATGTAAAAAAAGCAACAGAGGATTTTTTTATAATGATAAAGAATGAAAGGAAAGAAAAATGTTAGCAAATGATAGACAAGAGAAGATACTAGAGATAATAGAAAGAGATGGAAGTGTAAAAACGTCACAATTAGTGGAAATTTTTGATGTTTCATTAGAAACAATAAGAAGAGATTTTGAAGTTTTAGAGAAACAAGGATATTTAGAAAAAGTATATGGAGGAGCTATTTTAAAAAATAAGGAAACAAAAGCTTTAAATTATTCTTCACGTGAGAAAAAAAATGTAGAAGAGAAAAAAGAGGTTGGAAGATTAGCAATAAACTTAATAGAGGATGGAGATACTATTGCTTTAAATGCTAGTACAACTAACTTAGAAATTGCTAGATTGATTAAGGAAAAATTTTCTCATCTTACAGTAATAACTAACTCTTTAATGATTGCAAACGAATTAGCTGAAATTTCAGGAATTAATTTAATTTTAGCTGGAGGAATGTATAATAAAAATGAATTTGCTTTTTTAGGAGAGGTAACAGCTAAATTTTTTCAAAATTTTTCCGTAGATAAAGCTTTTATATGTGTTGGTGGAATTTCATTAAAGAGAGGATTAACTGATTACCTAATGGATGAGATATTAGTAGAAAAAAAGATGATAGATATAGCAGAAAAAGTTTATATCTTAGCTGATTCAACTAAAATAGAATCAAATTCATTGATAAAGTTGAGTGACTTGCAAGAAAATATGGAAATAGTAACAGATTCAAAACTATCAGAAGAGATAAAAAAAGAGTATATAAATAGAGGAATAAAAGTAAGAAATTAAAATACTAAAGGGATTGTTGTAAAATTTTAAACTACAATTATCCCTTTATTTTTTTGATTATAAAACTATTTTTTATTTGAAAAATATAGAAAAAACTGGTAAAATGATAAGATGAGTTATTTTGTCAAAAATCAAAAAAGACTGAAAAAATGTTATTAATAGGAGGAAAAATTGTGAAAAAAGCTTCAATCATAACTTATGGTTGTCAAATGAATGTAAATGAAAGTGCAAAAATAAAGAAAATGTTCCAAAATATGGGATATGAAATTACTGATAATATAGAAGAATCGGATGTTACATTTTTAAATACCTGTACAGTAAGAGAGGGAGCGGCAACTCAAATATATGGAAAATTAGGAGAGTTGAAGCATATAAAAGAAAATAAAGGAATGATAATAGGGGTAACTGGATGTTTCGCTCAAGAACAAGGAATAGAGCTTGTAAAAAAATTCCCTCAAATAGATATAGTTATGGGAAACCAAAATATAGGAAGAATACCACAAGCTATAGATGATATAGAGCATGGAGTAGATAAACATCTTGTTTTTACAGATTGTGAAGATGATTTACCACCTAGATTAGATGCTGACTTTGATTCTAAAAAAACTGCTTCTATATCTATAACTTATGGATGTAATAACTTTTGTGCTTATTGTATAGTACCATATGTAAGAGGTAGAGAAAGATCTGTTCCTATGACAGAGATTTTACATGATGTGAGACAATATGTAGAAAAAGGTTATAAAGAGATAATTTTACTTGGACAAAATGTAAACTCTTATGGAAAAGAGTTTAAAAATGGAGATAACTTTGCAAGATTATTAGAGGAAATCTGTAAGGTAGAGGGAGATTTTATAGTAAGATTTGTTTCTCCACACCCTAGAGATTTTACTGATGAGGTAATAGATGTAATTGCTAAAAATGAAAAAATTGCAAGATCATTACATCTTCCACTACAAGCTGGTTCATCTACAATATTAAAAGCTATGAATAGAGGATATACAAAAGAGCAATACATAGCTTTAGCTAATAAGATAAAAGAGAGAATACCAGGAGTTGCTCTTACAGCAGATATTATAGTAGGATTCCCTGGAGAGACTGAAGAAGATTTCCAAGATACTTTAGATGTAGTAAGACAAATTCAATTTGAAAATAGTTTTATGTTTATGTATTCTATTAGAAAGGGAACAAAGGCAGCTACTATGGAAAATCAAATAGATGAGGCTGTAAAAAAAGATAGACTTCAAAGATTAATAGATGTACAAACTGCTTGTTCATTAGCAGAGAGTAAAACATATGTAGGTAAAACATTTAGAGTATTAGTAGAGGGAGAGAGTAAAAAAAATAAAGAAGTACTAAGTGGAAGAACTTCTACTAATAAGATAGTTTTATTTAAAGGAGATAAAGCTTTAGAAGGAACATTTGTAAATGTAAAAATAAATGATTGTAAAACTTGGACATTATATGGAGAAATTGTAGAGTAAGAAGAGGTTAATATCGAGGTGGATATGGACAGATTGGATAAGTTTCTTTTAAAGGAACTTTTAGAGATAGGAAAGCAATTGGGCTTGGCAATAAAAGCAGGAATAAAGAAAAATGAATTAAAAGAGCTTATAGAAAAGGATATAGAAAGTAAAGAGAATACTGATATAGCATGGGGAACTTTAGAAGTTTTACCAGATGGATATGGTTTTTTAAGAGGAACAAGTGTAGAAAAAGATATATATGTTTCAGCTTCACAAGTAAGAAAATTTAAGCTTAGAACTGAGGATAGAGTAGTTGGTGAAGTAAGAGAACCTTCTGGAGATGAAAAAAATTATGCTCTTAAAAAAGTTTTATTAGTTAATGATGGAACATTAGAAGCAGCTGAAGCAAGAGTACCTTTTGAGGAGCTTATTCCAGCATATCCAACAGAAAAATTTATATTAGAAACTGATAGCAAAAATATTTCTGGAAGAATAATTGATTTGATAGCTCCAATAGGTAGAGGACAGAGAGCTTTAATTATTGCTCCACCTAAAGCTGGAAAGACTATGTTAATTAGTAATCTTGCTAACTCAATAATGAAGACTAGCAAGGATGCTGAGGTATGGATACTTTTAATAGATGAAAGACCAGAAGAGGTTACAGATATAAAAGAAAATGTAATAGGAGCTCAAGTATTTGCTTCGACTTTTGATGAAGATCCTAAAAACCATATTAAAGTAACAGAAAGCATATTAGAAAGAGCTAAAAGAAAAGTAGAAAATGGAGAAAATATAGTTATTCTTATGGACTCTTTAACAAGACTTGCTAGAGCTTATAATATAGTAATTCCTTCTAGTGGTAAGCTGATATCAGGAGGTATAGATCCAACAGCTCTTTATTATCCTAAAAACTTTTTTGGAACAGCAAGGAATATTAGAGGGGGAGGAAGCCTTACAATAATTGCCACTGTATTAGTAGATACTGGAAGTAAGATGGATGATATAATTTATGAGGAATTTAAATCAACAGGAAACTGTGATATACATTTAGATAGAAATTTAGCTGAATTAAGATTGTTTCCAGCAATAGATATTCAACGTTCTGGAACTAGAAAAGAGGAGTTGTTAATTCCTAAAAAAGAATTAGAATCAATTTGGAAAATAAGAAGACATCTTGCAAAATTTGATAAAGCTGAAAGTTTAAAAAGATTAGTTGATACATTGAAAAGTACTCAAAGCAATAAAAGTATGCTAGAACAGTTTGAAAAAGGAGTAGGGGATGAAAAATAAGATAGGTTTACTTATAATATTGATTATAACTTTTTATATAGGTATATTAGTAGGAACTCCTTTTAAAACTGAAGTTGTAGATTTAAAACAATTTACTGATTACTATGAAGAGGGAGAGGCAGAAAATGGTGGTTGGGAAGTTCAAGCAGATAACTTCTATACTTTTACTAGAGAATACTCTTTAGTGGGAGAAGAGGGAGGAGGAGTTGAAGAGTTACCTAAAATAGACGAAGATGCTATTCCTGAAAAGAAAATATATATAGTTCAAAAGGGAGATACTCTATCAGAAATAGCTGAGACTCATGGTATGGGACTTAGCGTTCTTATGGCTAATAATCCTGGAGTTTCTGCAAATAACTTAAAAATTGGACAAAAACTTACTGTACTTACAGGAAATGGAATTTTTTATAAAGTAGGTAAGGGAGATTCTTTAAATAAGATCGCTGAACTATTTAAAGTAGAGATAGAGGATATTAAAAAGATAAACAAACTAGATTCTAATGTAGTTCAAATAGGAGAGGTACTATATATTAAAAATCCTAATGTAAATAAGTATTTAGGAATGAGAAGTCCTAATGCTGATAATAGAAGTAACCTTGGTTTTATTATGCCTATAAAATATACTGGAATAACAAGTCCACAAGGGAATAGATTCCATCCAGTTTTAAAAAGATATATATATCATGCTGGTGTGGATTTAAGAGCACATTTTATTCCTCTTTATGCTTCTAAAGAGGGAAAAGTAACTTTTGCTGGAACTATGAATGGATATGGGAAAATAATAATTATTCAACATAGTGGTGGATATGAAACTAGATATGGACATTTAGATAAGATAGGAGTAAGAAAAGGACAGTATGTAAAAACTGGAGAACTAATTGGAAAAACTGGACAAAGTGGAAGAGTTACAGGACCACATCTTCATTTTGAGTTAAGAAAAAATGGAAAAGCTTTAAATCCAATGAAATATATGCCAAAATCAAAATAGAGAGGGATAGTTATGAGTAGAGTAGTAAAAGTGGGAAACCTTTTAATAGGTGGTGGAAATCCAATAGTCATACAATCTATGACTAATACTACAACAAGTGATGTAGAAGCAACAGTTAATCAAATAAAAAAATTGGAAGCTGCTGGTTGCCAAATGGCAAGAATGACAATAAATAATGAAGAAGCAGCCAAAGCCATAGGAGAGATAAAGAAAAGAGTAGATGTTCCATTATGTGCTGATATTCATTTCGATTATAAATTGGCTCTTTTAGCAATAGAAAATGGGATAGATAAACTTAGAATCAATCCAGGAAATATAGGTTCTGATGAAAATATTAAAGCTGTTGTAGAGAAGGCAAAAGAGAAAAATATTCCTATAAGAATAGGAGTAAACTCTGGTTCTATTGAAAAACATATACTTGAAAAATATGGAAAACCAACTGCTGATGGAATGGTAGAGAGTGCTATGTATCATATAAATCTATTAGAGAAAAATGGATTTAATGATATAGTAGTGTCATTAAAGGCAAGTAATGTTAAGATGATGGTAGAGGCTTATAGAAAAATAAGTAAGCTTATAGATTATCCATTACATCTTGGAGTGACAGAGGCTGGAACTGCTTTCCAAGGGACAGTAAAATCTGCAATAGGAATAGGGGCATTATTAGTAGATGGAATAGGAGATACAATTAGAGTTTCTCTTACAGAAGATCCAGTAGAAGAGATAAAGGTTGCTAAAGAGATATTGAAAGTTTTGGGACTGATAGAGGCAGGAGTGGAAATAGTATCTTGCCCTACTTGTGGAAGAACAGAGATAGATTTAATAGGACTTGCTAAAAAAGTTGAAAAAGAGTTTGAAAATGAAAATAGAAAAATAAAAATAGCTGTAATGGGTTGTGTAGTAAATGGACCTGGAGAAGCTAGAGAAGCTGACTATGGAGTTGCTGGAGGAAAAGGAGTAGGAGTTCTTTTTAAGAAAGGACAGATAGTAAAAAAAGTAGATGAGTCTGAAATATTAATTGAGTTAAAAAAATTAATAATGGAGGATGAGAAAAATGAGAGTATGGAGAGTAGTAATTAGTCTATTTTTTATTCTTTTATCAGCTTGTACTTCTATTAGGAGTAATGAGGAAATTTCATTAGAAAGAGTAGAAGGAAGAAAAAAATTTGTAGTAAACTATGATAGAGGAAGATATAATACTGTAAAATTAGATAATATAGTTATTGATTCAGGAAGAGAGTATTATGTAAAAGAGGGAGAGTATACTCTTTCATATATAGAAGAAGCTTTTATAAATGGATATGTAGGAGTTTCTTGGAAAGGTAGTAAAGGAAGAGCTGGAGATAATGATAGAAAGATACCAACAAGAAAAGCTATAAAAGTATTAGAAGATATGGAAATAAATCTAGAAAATCATACTGTTCAAATAAATTTTTCTGGAACAATCAATTCTGATAAGAAATTTTAGACTTTTTTAAAAAAAATGGCGTCTAAATAATATAAAAAAATGTGAGGTTAAAAACTGATGGACTTTGATGAGATTTTCGAGGAGTATTTTGATAGGATATATTACAAAGTTTTAGGGGTAGTAAAAAATCCTGAAGATGCTGAAGACATATCTCAGGAAGTTTTTATGAGTGTTTATAGAAATTTGAAGAGTTTTCGTTCAGAGAGTAATATATATACTTGGATATACAAGATTGCTATCAATAAAATTTATGATTTCTTTAGAAAAAGAAAGGTAGAGTTAGATATAAATGAGGAGATATTGATGTTAGAAGATAATACTAATATTGAAACTCCAATCTTTTTAGAGGAGAAATTGAAATTAATCTCTCCTAAGGAAAGAGAAATTGTAATTTTAAAAGATATATATGGATATAAGTTAAAAGAGATAGCAGATATGAAAAATATAAATATCTCTACAATAAAATCTATATATTATAAGGCAATCAAGGATATGGGAGGAAATTGATATGTTATCACCAAAAGATAGGGTAAAAGCTAATATATACAAAGAGTTATTTGAACAGGAGAAAAGAAAAAATAAGAGAAAATCGCTTTTTTCTATTTCATTATTTTTTCTAGGAGTCTTTACAAGTTCTACTTATCAAATGGTAGTTAGAGAAACACCAATAGAGTCAACATTAAATTATGCTATAAATACAAGTATACCTAAAATAAATACTAAGAAAAATGATTTATCAATGGAACATTTTTTTAGTTCAAACTTTTTTGATGATAAAAAAATAGAGATAGATACAGATGAATTATTTGGATTAGATACACAAATATAGTGGGGGACATCAATGAGAAAAGTTATTTATTTTTTTACTACACTACTATTTTCGACTGTGATATTTGCTTCTGAAGGATTAGGAATAGTTTCAGATGAAGATTTTTTAAAAGTGGGAGTAACTCCAGAAAATATAGAAAAAGCTAAACTTATGGTAAATAGAGTTAGTACAAATTATAAAATGTTAGTACTAGAAAAAAAGCAGCTTGAATTAGAAGTTAATAAATATGTCTTAGAAAATCCAGAAGCTAATCTTGAAAAAATAGATATTTTATTTGATAAAATAGGAGCAATAGAGGCAAATATTTTAAAAGATAGAATTAGAAGTCAGATAGAGATGCAAAAATATATCACTCAAGAGCAGTATATAAAAGCTAGGGATATAGCAATAAGAAGATTAAATACTCCAAAATAAAATAAGAGGTAGTTGTAAAATTTTACAATTACCTCTTTTAATTTTAGTCTGTAATTTCAATTTTAATATTTAAATTTTTCAGATCTTCAAAAAAATTAGGATAAGATTTAGAGATAGCCTCAGCTCCTTCAATAATGAGCGGAGAATCTAGTAGAGTAGCAAATATAGCAAGACTCATAACTATTCTATGGTCTTTGTGTCCAAATACTTCATTACAACTAATATATTTAGAATTTCCTTTAATATAGATATTACTTTCATCTGAAGAGATTTGAACTCCTAATTTTTTTAATTCATTTTCCATTGCCTCTATTCTATCACTCTCTTTATATCTCAATCTTTGGGCGTTATAGATTTTAAACTCCCCATCTCCATAGGCAGATAATACAGTAAGAATAGGACCAAGATCTGGACAGTTTTCTAAATTTATATTATAAGCTTTAGGAAGTCCTCTAAAAATTTTATATCCATTTTCTAATTCTTCTATTTTTATTCCACAATTTTTTAAGATTTCAATAATCTCTCTATCTCCTTGTTTTGAATTAATATCTAATCCTTCACAGGTTAAATCATTGTTTATAGCTCCAAGTACAGCAAAAAAACCTAACTGAGAAAAATCTCCTTCCACTTTGTAATCAGTAGCAATATATTTTTGATTTCCCTTAATTGTTAGAGTTAAGTCATCTAAAAATAAAACTTCTATTCCAAATTTTTTTAACATATCAATAGTTAAATCAATATAAGATTTAGACTCAAAAGGAGGAATGATTTTTATAATGGAATCCTCATTAAGAAGTGGAAGGGAGAAAAGTAATCCACTTATAAATTGAGAGCTGATATTTCCATTAATAATATATTCTCCAGATTTTAATTTTCCATCTATCTCTATTTTATTGTTATCTTGGTAATAAAAAAGATTTTGTTTTTTAAAAATCTCTTCATAGATTTTTTGAGGGCGTTGTAATAATCTATTTTTTCCTCTAAACTCTATCTTTTTATCTGTAAGAGAAAAAATAGGAATAAAAAATCTCAGTGTAGAACCAGATTCATTACAATCTATGATGCTATTTGTCAATTGAGAAAAATTTTCTATTCCCTCAACAATTAAGCTATCTTTATCTTTGGAAATTTTTGCTCCTAACTTTTTCATTCCTTCAATAGTAGCAATAATATCATCAGAGTAGGCTATATTTTCAAGTTTACTTTTTCCTTGAGCCAGAGAAGCACATATAATAGATCTGTGAGCCATACTTTTTGAAGGTGGAAGATTGACTTTTCCAAAACATTTAGATGGATATATTTTAACTTTCATATATAACTCCTTAAAAATTTTATTTATAATATTTTACAACTTTTTTTTGAAAATGGATAGATTTAGAATTTGAAAAAAGAATAATTTAAAATATAAAGTTTGACTGATTTTAAAAAAGATGGTATAATTTATAAGTCGTTTATGTCTAAAAAAATGGTATAAAACATATTAGGGGGAGATATAAACAGATTTAAAGGAGTGAGAAAAATTTATAAGACGAAAGATATTGTTTTAACTGGATTTGCGTTATTTGCTATGCTATTTGGTGCTGGAAATTTAATATTTCCACCAACAGTTGGTTATATAGTAGGAGACAATTGGAAATTGGCTGCTTTTGGATTTTGTATTACAGGAATAGGATTTCCATTGATGGGAATAATAGCTTCTGGATTTGCAGGAACAGAGTTAGATCATTTTTCAGATAGAGTATCACCTCTATTTAGTAGAATTTTTAATACAGCTTTAATCTTGGCAATAGGACCATGTTTAGCTATTCCAAGGACAGGAGCTACAGCTTTTGAAGTAATGATGACTCCATATGTAGGAACAGATAGCTCAATAGCTAAGTATATTTTCTTAGTAATATATTTTGGAGTAGTTTTACTTTTCTCTTTGAGAGAGAGTGCTGTAATAGATAGAATAGGAAAAATTTTGACACCAATTCTTTTAATAGTATTAGCTATTATAATTTTTAAAGGAGTATCTAGTCCTATAGGAGATTTAGTAACAACAGGGACAACAAATAATTTTAGATATGGATTTTATAATGGATATCAAACAATGGATACTCTTGCAGCTATTATTTTTGCAAGTATAATTTTAAAAACTATAACTGGAAAGAATAAAGATTTAGGAAGAAAAGAGCAATTATCTTTCTTGTTAAAAGCTAGTGCAATAGCTGTTTGTGGGTTAGCAATAGTATATGGAGGACTTTTATATATAGGGGCAACTTCTACATCAGTATTAGAAAATAAAGGAACAACTCAGCTTTTAAATGCTATTGTAGCTGAGCTTTTAGGAAAAAGTGGAAATATGCTTTTAGGAATATGTGTTGCTGGAGCGTGCCTTACAACCGCAATAGGTCTTACTGCTACAGTTGGAGATTATTTTAGTTCAGTATTTAAGACAAAATATGAGAAAATTGTAATAATAAATGTAATAGTAAGTTTAATATTTGCTGGATTTGGAGTGGACTTAATAGTTCAAGTAGCAGCACCAATATTAGTTTTTATCTATCCAATAGCTATAGTTTTAATTATTTTAAATTTGTTCAAGGGATATATACAAGATAGAGGAATTTTTATCGGTTGTGTAGTTGGAGCAGGACTTATAGGGGCTATAGAAACTCTACAAATGTTAAATGCTTGTCCAGAAGGAATATATAAGCTTTATTTAGGATTACCTTTCCAAGATTATGGATTAGCTTGGATATTACCAAGTATAGTATTTGGAGTAGTATTTAGAGTGATAGAGAAGATAAAAAAGTAAAATAATTTAATTATATAAAGGGAAAAAGCCTACTAATAGTAGATTTTTCCTTTTTATATTATACAAAATATTTTCTAGTATGGTATAATATAGTGAATAGAGAATGTATAGGAGAAAAATAATGGATATAAAAGAAACATTAACAGTATATGCTAATGAAAATGATAAAGGAAAAAGAATAGATAAATTTCTAAATGAGTTGATAGATGATGCTACAAGGTCATATATTCAAAAAATAATTGATAATGGTTTGGTAGAGATACAAGGAAAGAAAATAACTAAGAGTGGAAATAAATTAAAAGGGACAGAAATAATAGTAGTAAATATACCTGAAGATGAAGTATTGGATTTAACTCCTGAAGATATACCATTAGATATTATTTATGAAGATAGTGATATAGTAGTTATAAATAAAGCTCCAAATTTAGTGGTACACCCAGCTCATGGAAATTATAGTGGTACGCTTGTAAATGCTCTTTTATACCATATAAAAGATTTATCTACAATAAATGGAGTGATAAGACCAGGAATAGTTCATAGATTAGATAAGGATACAAGTGGTGTAATAGTAGTGGCTAAAAATGATGAGGCTCATGGAAAGCTTTCAGAGATGTTTAAAGAGAAAACTTTGGAAAAAATTTATGTATGTATAGCTAAAGGAATATTTAAAGAGAAAAGTGGAAGAATTGAAACTCTTATAGGTAGAGATAGTAGAGATAGAAAAAAAATGGCAGTTGTAAATGAAAGTGGAAAGATAGCTATTTCAAATTATGAAGTAATTGATGAGGGGAAAAATCACTCTTTAGTAAAAGTGAGAATAGAAACAGGGAGAACTCATCAGATAAGGGTACATATGAAGCATTTAAATCATCCAATAATGGGTGATACTACTTATGGAAATGGAAGTGATGGTGCAGATAGACAGATGTTACATGCATATAGATTAAAATTTACACATCCTACAAAAAATACTGAGATGACAGTGATAGCTCCACTGCCTGAAGATTTTAAAAGGGCAGCAAAATATGTAGGAGTCGATATATCAAAAATAGAAAGTGAGATAAAAAATGGAAAATAATTTACTTTACCAATTTGATTTGGAAAAGGGAAAAGAGATAATAGGAGTAGATGAAGCTGGAAGAGGACCTCTTGCTGGGAGTGTTGTAGCAGCTGCTGTGAAATTAAAAAGATATTCAGAAGAACTTCAAGAGATAAATGATTCAAAAAAACTTACTGAGAAAAAAAGAGAAAAGCTTTTTGATATAATTATGGAAAACTTTGAAGTAGGGATAGGTATAGCTTCTGTACAAGAGATAGATGAGTTAAATATATTAAATGCTACATTTTTAGCCATGAGAAGAGCGATAGAGGAATTAGATAAAAAAACTAATACAGATGTATTAGTACTTGTAGATGGAAATTTTAAAATAAGAGAGTATATTAGGAAACAGGAGCCAATAATAAAAGGTGATGCAAAAAGTCTATCAATAGCGGCAGCCTCTATAATTGCAAAGGTTACAAGGGATAGGCAATTAGTAGAAGAGGGGAAAAAATATCCAGAATACCACTTTGAAAAACATAAGGGCTATGGAACAAAAGCTCATAGAGAGGCTCTTTTACAATATGGAGTTACACCTATCCATAGAAAAACTTTTTTAACAAAGATACTAGGAGAAAATGAAAAATAATAGAGAGATAGGAGATAAGTATGAAGAAAAAGCTGTAAAACTACTTATCTCTCGTGGATATAAAATACTAGAAAGAAATTATAGAGTGAAAGCTGGAGAGATAGATATAATTGCAAAATTTGAAGATACTATTGTCTTTATAGAAGTAAAGTATAGAAAAACTTTAAAATATGGATATGGATTAGAAGCAGTAGATTATAGAAAAATCAGAAGGATATACAATGCTGCTAAAGTATATCTAACATTGAATAAAAAATTATCATCTAAAATCAGATTTGATTGTATAAGTTTTTTAGGGGAGAAAATATCTTGGACAAAAAATTTAACATGGGGTGATGAAATTGGATTTTAAATGTGTAAAATGTGGGTGTGATAAATACCAAGTAAAAACAACAGTTATTCCAGAAAAAAGCCCTGGTTTAAAACTAGAGTTTGGAACTTATTATATAAAAACTTGCCTTAATTGTGGATATACAGAGATGTACTCTGCAAAGATAGTAAATATGGAAAAAGATGATAAGAAGAAACTTTGTCCAGAGTATTAAAAATTTAGTCTTTTCTCGAAGATGTCCAATATGTAAAAAAAATTCCCAAGAAAATAATTATATTTGCAACGAGTGTTACTATTTATTGAAGAAAAAAGGTAAGATAAAAAATATTGAAAATTATTACTATCTGTACTATTATAATGAAGAGATAAAAAGGTTAATAGCAGATTTTAAATTAGAAAATAGGAGAGGACTAGGAAAAGAGATAGCTTACCTTATAAAAGTTCCTCTTAAAAATCTCTTATTAGAAAAGAAAATAGATGTAATTTTACCTGTGCCAATAAGTAAAGAGAGAGAAAAAGAGAGAGGTTTCAATCAGGTAGAGGAGTTACTTGATAATTGTAAGATAGAGTATCAAAGAATAAGAAGAGAAAAAAATACAAAGCATATGTATGAGTTGCTTGATAGTAAAAGTAGAAAAGAGAATATATACAATGCTTTTAAAAATGAGAAGTTAAATATTGAAGGGAAAAATATATTGATAGTTGATGATATTGTAACTACTGGAAGTACAATAAGAGAGATGATAAAGGAGATAGAAAAATTAGGAACTCCAAAAGAAATATATATTTTTTCTTTGGCGGTTTCAAAAATTTTTAAACCATAGATTAGGAGAGAAAATGGAATTATATGTAGATAATAAAAAGGTGGAGCTAAAGCAAAAAAGATTTAAAAGCTTTGGTAGAATGATTAATGAAATCACAAAACAGTTAACTCAAGATAATAAGGTACCATATAAATTCTATATAAATGGTGAAAAGTTGAGAGATAACTCTGTTGTAGATTTGAAAGATTTAAGATTGTTAGAGGTTATTACTAAAACAGAGGGAGAGATGCTATTAGATTCTATATTGAGAGCTAAAGAGCAGATAGATCTATTTTTCTCAATCTTTGATTATGAGGGAGAAGAACCAGAAAATGTAGGAAGAGCAGCTGTGATGGTAAGTGAGATAGAGATAGTAGAAAGAGGTATTTTTTTAAGATGGTTCTATAATCTATTATTACTTATGAAAGCTAGTGGAGATTTAGATTTTGTATATAGTGATTTTGAAGATTATATAGCTGAATTTGAACAAGAGATGGAACAAGCTGAAAAAGCTTATGATGCTCAAGATTATGAAACATTTATGGAGATATTAGAATTTTCCATAGGTGACTTATTAAAAGATTTCTATGAAAATACTGAAAATTACTATAGTGATATTTTAGAAGAGGAAAATCGTAAAAGATTGCTCAATTAATAGTTATTTACTGACCAATGTAATATTTGAAAATTGACAATCTCTATGATAATATGTAAGATGAGAATAATATAATGATAATGGAGGGACTATAATGAGAACAAATGTAATAGCTGGAAACTGGAAAATGAATAAAACAAATGCAGAAGCAGTAGAGATGCTTACTGAATTAAAAGGATTAGTAAAAGATGTAGAGGGAGTAAAAATAGTAATAGGAGCTCCATTTACAGCTCTATCTGATGCTGTAAAAGCAGTAGAAGGAAGTAACGTAGAGATAGCTGCAGAAAACGTATATCCAAAATCATCTGGAGCTTACACTGGGGAAGTTTCTCCTACAATGTTAAAAACAATAGGAGTAAAATATGTAATCTTAGGACACTCAGAAAGAAGAGAATACTTCAAAGAGTCAAATGAGTTCATCAATGAGAAAGTAAAAGCTGTATTAGCAGCTGGAATGACTCCTATCTTATGTGTTGGAGAAAAATTAGAAGATAGAGAAGCTGGAAGAACTGCTGAAGTAAATGAAACTCAAGTAAGAGAAGGATTAAAAGATATAACTGCTGAAGAAGCTAAAAATATAATTATAGCTTATGAACCAGTATGGGCAATAGGAACAGGAAAAACTGCTACTCCAGAGATGGCACAAGAGACTCATAAAGAGATAAGAGAAGTATTAAAATCTATGTTTGGAACAGTAGCTAATGAAATGGTAATCCAATATGGAGGATCAATGAAACCTGAAAATGCTGCTGAATTATTAGCTCAAGCTGATATAGATGGTGGATTAATTGGAGGAGCTTCATTAGAGGCAGCTTCATTTGCTAAAATAGTTTTAGCTGCAAAGTAGTCAAATTTTAGGAGGAATAAAAATAATGAAAAAACCAGTAATGTTAATGATATTAGATGGTTGGGGAATAAATAAAAATCCAGAGCAAAAAAATGCAATAACTGCTGCTAACCCTGAGACATTCAATAGACTTATGAAAGAGTATCCTCATTCTGAATTACAAGCTTCAGGAGAGGCAGTGGGATTACCTGATGGACAAATGGGTAACTCAGAAGTAGGACACTTAAATATAGGTTCTGGAAGAATAATATATCAACCATTAGTAGAGATTTCAAAAGATATCAGAGAGGGAACAATATATGAAAATCCTGTGTTAAAAGAGGCTTTTGAATATGCTGTTGCTAATGGAAAAAATGTTCATTTTGGGGGACTTTTATCAAACGGAGGGGTACACTCTCATATAGAACACCTATTTGGGCTTTTAGCTATGGCTAAAAAGTATGGAGTAAAAGCCTATGTACATGCTTTCTTAGATGGAAGAGATACAGCTCCACAATCAGCTAAAGGATTTGTAGAAGAGCTAGAAGCTAAGATGAAAGAGATAGGAGAGGGAACAATAGCTACTCTTTCTGGAAGATACTATGCTATGGACAGAGATAAGAACTGGGATAGAGTAAAACTTGCCTATGATGCTATGGTTTTAGGATTAGGAAATAAAGCTAACTCAGCAGTAGAAGCAGTAGAAGCTTCTTATGCAGAAGGAAAAACAGATGAGTTTGTTGTACCAACTGTTGTAGATGCTAATGGACTTGTAAAAGCTGGAGATGTATTTATTAACTTCAACTTTAGACCAGATAGAGCAAGAGAAATTACAAGAGCTTTAAATGATAAAGAGTTTACAGGATTTGAAAGAGAATACTTAGGAGTAAAATATTATTGTATGCGTCAATATGATTCTACAATAGATGCTCCAGTTGTATATGAAGATAAAGATATTACAAATACATTTGGAGAAGTTTTAGCAAAAGCTGGAATGAAACAATTAAGAACTGCTGAAACTGAAAAATATGCCCATGTAACTTTCTTCTTCAATGGAGGAAAAGAGGAGCAATTTGCTGGAGAGGATAGAAAATTAGTTGCATCACCAAAAGTAGCAACTTATGATTTACAACCAGAGATGTCAGCTTGTGGAGTAACAGAAGGGCTAATGGAAGCTTTAAACTCTGGAGAGTATGATGTAATTATAGTAAACTATGCTAACCCAGATATGGTAGGACATACAGGAGTATTTGATGCTGCTGTAGCTGCAGTACAAAAAGTAGATAGATGTATAGCTAAAGTTTCTGAAAAAGTTTTAGAACTTGGAGGAACACTACTTATAACTGCTGACCATGGAAATGTAGAGTTAATGGAAGATCCTGAAACTCACATTCCTTTCACAGCTCATACTACAAATAATGTACCATTTATCTTAGTTTCTAATGAGTACAAAAATGCTAAATTAGAAGATGGAAAATTATCTGATATAGCTCCAACTATGTTAGATATCTTAGGACTTGCTAAGCCAGAAGAGATGAATGGAAAATCTTTATTAGTAAAATAATAATTTAAATAAAAAAGCTTTCTTGGGAATTTTCCACAGAAAGCTTTTTGTTTTTATTATTTATTTTTCTTTCTATCTAGCCTATTGATTATTTTGTCATTGATTGAAAGAGCTATGAAAACTAGTGTAAAGATGAATAATAATCCTTGATACCAAAGTAGAGGTATAACATCTAATGGTGATACAGCTCCTGCTGTAAATCCTAAAAGGATTAGCATTTGAGCCCCGTAAGGGATAAGTCCTTGGAATATACAAGAGAAGATATCTAGTATAGCAGCACTTTCTCTTAAATCAACATCATATTTTTCACAGATTTTTTTAGCTATAGAACCATTTATAATGATAGCAACTGTATTGTTAGCAACTGCCATATCAGTTACAGCAACTAGGAATCCAACTCCAACTTTAGCTGTTTTAGGACCGATTATAAATTTTTGAATTTGTTCAATAAGCCATTGAACACCACCAGCTTTAGTAGTCATAGTAGCAAGTCCACCAGTAAGTAAAGATAATAAGAAAATTTCATTCATTCCCATAAATCCATTGTATATCTCTTTCGAAAATGTTAAGAAAGTAAAATCTCCATATATAAAACCTATAACTCCTGATAAGATTATTCCAGATGTCAATACTACGAAAACATTTATACCTACAATAGCTAATACAAGAACAGCTATATAAGGAAGAACTTTTAAGAAATTATATGAAAGAACTTCTACATCAGGAATACTTTCTGGACGTCCAAAAAGCAAAAGTAGTATAACAGTTACTATAGCAGCAGGAGCAGCGATGTATAAGTTAACTCTAAATTTATCTCTCATCTCTACCCCTTGAGTTTTTGTAGCAGCAATAGTAGTATCTGAAATAACAGAAAGATTATCTCCAAACATAGAACCCCCCATAACTGCTGCTAATATAAGAGGCATAGGTACTCCACTTTTTTCAGCAAGTCCAACGGCAATAGGAGTAATAGCTACAATAGAACCTACAGAAGTACCAGTAGCAGTTGAGATAAAAGCAGCTATTATAAATAAACCAGCAGCTATATAATGAGCTGGAATATAAGTAAGTCCGAAATTAACAGTTGCATCTACTCCACCCATAGCTTTTGAAACAGTGGCAAAAGCTCCAGCTAAAAGATAGATTATACACATAGTAATAATGTCTTGATGACCGCAACCTTCAAGGAAACTATTAAATTTTTCATTTATAGTCCCTTTAAACATAATAAAGGCAACTATTATTCCTACAAAGATAGCAACTGGAGAAGGAAGCTGATAGAAAGCCATCTCTACTCCTTGAGATTGTAAAAATATTCCTGTTCCTAAATAGATGATAACAAAGATTAACAGAGGTATTAAACCAGTAAAACTAGATTTTTTATTTTCCATATTTTCCTCCTAATAATTTTAAGTTATGTTGTTTACCCTATATAATAAGTGTAATTTATTTATACAAAAAAATCAAGTATAGTATTATTTTTAGTGTCTTAAGACACTTTGTTTCTAAGAGTGTTGACTTTGCAAAAAAAATAAATTACACTTTTATCAAGAAGAATAAAGAGCAAAAGATTAAGATAAATTTAGGGAGGTTATTAATTATGAAAAAAGGTATAGGAACTATGAGTATTCATACAGGGAATCATAAAAATCCATTTGGAGCTTTAGCAGTACCAATTTATCAAACTTCAACATTTGTATTTGATTCAGCTGAGCAAGGTGGAAAGAGATTCGCACTAGAAGAGGAAGGATATATTTATTCAAGATTAGGAAACCCTACAACTGCAGTATTTGAAGAGAAAATAGCAGCACTAGAGGGAGGAGAAGCAGCAGTTGCAACATCTTCAGGAATAGGAGCTATTACTTCTACTTTATGGACACTTTTAAAAGCTGGGGACCATGTAATAGCAGATAAAACTCTATATGGATGTACATTTGCTTACTTAAACCATGGTGTAGCAAAATTTGGTGTAGAGGTTGACTTTATAGATACTTCTGATTTAGAGCTAGTAAGAAAAACTATGAAATCTAATACAAGAGTAGTATATTTAGAGACTCCTGCTAACCCTAATATGAAAGTGGTAGATATTAAAGCAGTGGCAGAAATAGCACATACTAATCCAAATACTTTAGTAGTAGTAGATAATACATTTGCTACTCCATTCTGCCAAAGACCATTAGAACTTGGTTGTGATGTGGTTGTTCACTCAGTAACTAAATATTTAAATGGGCATGGGGATGTAATAGCAGGGGTAGTTATAAGTAAAAAAGAGATAATAGACCAAGTAAGACTTGTAGGTGTAAAAGATATGACTGGTTCTGTACTAGGACCTACTGAAGCTTTTTATATAATAAGAGGTATGAAAACTTTTGAACTAAGAATGAGAAGACACTGTGAAAACGCTATGAAAGTAGCTGAATATTTAGAGGCTCATGACAAGATTGAAAAAGTTTATTATCCAGGATTAAAATCTCATGATGGATATGAAGTAGCATCTAAGCAAATGGATGCATTTGGTGGAATACTAGCTTTTGAATTAAAAGGTGGATTTGAAGCTGGTAAAACATTACTTAATAATGTAAAAATGGCAGCTTTAGCAGTATCTTTAGGAGATGCTGAAACTCTTATTCAACATCCTGCTTCTATGACTCACTCTCCATATACTAAAGAGGAAAGATTAGCAGCTGGAATTACAGATGGTCTTGTAAGATTATCAGTAGGACTTGAAAATATAGAGGATATAATAGCAGACTTAGAATATGGATTAGCTCAAATAAAATAAGAAAAAATTAAAATAAATATTTCTTATTCCATAGTGTCCCTTATAAGAAAAAACCAAAAGCCAAGAGTGATGAAAGTCATTCTTGGCTTTTATAATATACATTTCTTTCTCTTTATCTTCTAAAAAAAATGTTATATAATTTAAATAGGGGGATATTAAAATTAAAAAAGAGGAAAAAATATGGAAAAGAAAGTAGGAAGTTATCTAGAATTATATGATATTTTGAAAAGTGAAATAATTTTAAAAAAGATGAAAGTGAATTCAAAATTTCCATCAATAAGGCAGATAAGTGGTAAGTATGGTTGTAATAGTAATACAGTATTGAGAGTATATAAGCTTTTAGAAGAAAATGGGTATATTTATTCTATCAAGGGAAAAGGTTCTTTTGTGAAAGCTAACTATGATATCTCTATTGATGAAAAGGTTTTTCCTTTGATTGAAAATTTTCGTTATGGTCAAAATGTAAAAAAATATTCAATAAATTTTTCTAATGGGACTCCATCTAAAAATCTATTTCCTGTGGATAGTTATAGAAAATATATAGAAAGAGCCTTCAATGAAAAGGGAAGTTACCTTTTAGGTTATCAAGATGTCCAAGGATTAGAGAGTTTAAGGGAGGCTATAGCTGAGTATATAGAAAAATATGATATTTTTGTAAACTCAGATGATATATTTATAACATCAGGAACTCAGCAATCGCTAGCTGTTATAATGAAAGCTTTTGGATACTCTCCTAAAAAAACTGTGGTAATATCTGATCCAAGTTATCCAAATGCTTTAAATTTTTTAGAGGATATGTGTAACGTTAGAACTATGGATTTACAAAAAGATGGTTGGGATATGTCAGAGTTTAAAGAGTTGTTACAAAAAGAGAAGGTTGATTTTGTATATGAAACTTTTAATTTTCAAAATCCTACTGGTGTAATCTGGAGTGAAAAAAAGAAAAAAGAGTTATTAGAATTGGCTAAAGATTATCATTTTTATATAATTGAAGATGATTGCTTTGCTGATTTTTCTTACAAGGACAGAGTTTCATCTTTGAAGAGTATGGATAGAGTAGGAGAGGAGAGAGTAATCTATTTAAAAACTTCTTCTAAGGTATTGATGCCAGGAATAAATAGTGCTTTTGTAATTCCACCTAAAAAATTTATGGATAAATTTATAATAGCTAAATATGGATTAGATCCTAATACCTCTGGATTAAATCAAAAGGTATTGGAATATTTTATAAAAGAAAAAGAGTTAGATAGACATATAAGAGAGATAAAGGGAATTTTAAAAGAGCAATTAAAAGTGATGTTAGAAGAGTTAAAAAAAATTCCTGATATTGAAGTTATGAATATTCCTAAGGGTGGTTTTTTTCTTTGGGTAAAACTGCCAGAACACATAGATGGAGAGTATTTTTATTATAAATGTAAGATGAATGGAGTATCTATTCTACCAGGAACTATCTTCTATAACAATAAAAAAGAGTGTAATAAAATTAGATTGAGCTTTTTAACTAATAATAAGGAGGAGATAGTAAAAGGTGTAGAGATAATGAAAAAAATAATTATTGACAAAATGGAATAATAAGACTATACTTAATTTATAGAGAATAAAAATATTTATCTTCAGGGCAGGGTGAGTGAAAACAATTCCCGACCGGTGGTTATAGTCCACGAGAGTTTGTAAAAACTCTGATTTGGTGAAATTCCAAAACCGACAGTAAAGTCTGGATGGAAGAAGAAAAGATATCTGCAAAGAAATCTTATACTTTTTTTATATGCCCAGAGAGAATCTGGGCTTTTTATTTGTCCTGAGAAATCAAGGAGGAAGAAAATGAAAGTATTACAAGGAAAATTTACAGGGAGAGAATTAAGAATAGGTATAGTAGCAGCTAGATTTAATGAGTTTATTACTTCTAAGCTTATAGGTGGAGCAGAAGATGCACTATTAAGACATGAAGTAGAAGCTGATAATATAGATTTAGCATGGGTACCTGGAGCTTTTGAAATTCCACTTGTAGCAAAAAGAATGGCAGAATCAGGAAAGTATGATGCAATTATTACTCTAGGAGCAGTAATAAAAGGATCAACTCCACACTTTGATTATGTGTGTGCAGAAGTATCAAAAGGAGTGGCAACAGTTAGCTTAAATAGCAATATCCCAGTAATATTTGGAGTATTAACTACAAATAGTATTGAGGAAGCTATTGAAAGAGCTGGTACTAAAGCTGGAAATAAAGGTTTTGATGCAGCAGTTACAGCTTTAGAAATGGTAAACTTACTAAAGGGGATGTAATTATGGATAAGAAGTACATGGCAAGAGCTCTTGAATTAGCAGCTCTTGGAGAGGGATCTGTAAATCCAAATCCTTTGGTAGGAGCTGTAGTGGTAAAAGATGGAGTAGTAGTAGGGGAGGGATATCATAAAAAATATGGTGGACCTCATGCAGAGGTATTTGCTTTAGAGATGGCTGGAGAAAAAGCTTATGGAGCAGACATCTATGTAACACTAGAGCCATGTTCACACTATGGAAAAACTCCACCATGTGCTAAGAAGATAATAGAGATGGTTATCAAGAGATGTATAGTTGCCTCTCTTGACCCTAATCCTTTAGTATCAGGAAGAGGAATAAAGATGCTCCAAGATGCTGGAATAGAAGTAGTTACTGGAGTAATGGAGAGAGAAGCTAAAGAACTCAATAGAGTTTTTATGAAATATATATCAGAAAAAAAATCTTATCTTTTTTTAAAGTGTGGAATTACACTTGATGGAAAGATAGCTACTAAAACAGGAAATTCTAAATGGATAACAAATGAGTTAGCTAGGGAGAAAGTACAGAGATTAAGAAATAGATATATGGGGATAATGGTAGGAATAAATACAGTATTAAAAGATGATCCTAGTTTAACAGCTAGAATAGAAAATGGAAGAGACCCATATAGAATAGTTATTGACCCTAAACTAGAGATACCACTAGAAAGTAAAATTGTAAATTTTGAAGATGGAAAGAGTGTTATTATCACTTCACAGGAGAATAGGGAGAGTGAAAAGATAAAGATACTAGAGGAAAAAAGAGTAAGAGTGGAATATTTAGAAGGGGATGAATTTGAAGTCTCTGAAATATTAAAGAAGACTGGAGAGCTAGGAATAGATGGAATAATTTTAGAAGGTGGAAGTTATCTTATCTCTAAGGCTTTTAAAGAGAATGCAATAGATGGTGGAGAGATATTTATAGCTCCCAAAATATTAGGAGATAGCGAAGCTATATCATTTGTAAGAGGATTTTCTGTTGAAAATATAGCAGATGGATTTGAATTAAAAAACGTAAAGATAAATAGCTATGGAAACAATGTATCTATGGAGTTTTACAAGTAGAGAGGAGTGAGTGCTATTTTTACAGGATTAGTAGAAGAGATGGGAGAAGTTATAGCTATTGAAAATGGTGAAAAATCTCTAAAACTTAAGATAAAATGTAAAAAAGTATTAGAGGGAGCAAAGTTAGGAGATAGTATAGCAACTAATGGAACTTGTCTTACAGCTACAGAGTTAGGAAATAATTTCTTTACTGCAGATTGTATGTATGAAACAGTAAAGAGAACTAACCTTAAAAGATTAAAGGTTGGAGATAGAGTAAATTTAGAAAAGTCAATAACTCTAGCTACTCCATTGGGAGGGCATCTAGTAACAGGGGATGTGGATTGTGAAGGAAAAGTAGTAGCAATTACTCCAGAGGGAATAGCTAAGATATATGAGATAGAGATAGATAGAAAATATATGAAATATATAGTTGAAAAGGGAAGAGTTACCCTTGATGGTGCTAGTCTTACTGTAATGAAGCTAGGAGATACTACTTTTGGAGTTTCTTTAATACCTCATACACAGGAGATGATAACTCTTGGAAAAAGAAGAGTTGGAGATTATATAAATGTAGAGACAGACTTGATAGGAAAATATATAGAGAGATTTATGAAATTTCAAGATGAGCCTTCTGAAAAAAAAGAGGGAATTACTATGGAGTTTCTTATGAAAAATGGATTTTAGAGGAGTGAAAAATAATGCTAGATAGAATAGAAGATGCTCTTGAAGATTTAAGGGCTGGAAAAGTAATAATAGTAGTAGATGATGAGGACAGAGAAAACGAAGGAGATTTTATTTGTGCTGCAGAGTTTGCTACTCCAGAAAATATTAATCTTATGGCAACAGTAGGAAAAGGATTAATCTGCATGCCTATGACAGAGGAATATGCTAAGAAATTGGCTCTACCTCCAATGTGTTATGACAATACTGATAATCATTGTACAGCTTTTACTGTATCAATAGATCATGTGGATACTACAACAGGAATATCTGCTTATGAGCGTTCGTTGACAGCTATGAAAGCTTTGGATGAAAATGTAAAGCCTTATGAATTTAGAAGACCAGGACATATGTTTCCATTAGTAGCTAAAAAAGGTGGAGTAATAGTAAGAAATGGACATACAGAAGCAACTGTAGATTTAATGAGATTAGCAGGATTAAAGGAAATGGGACTTTGTTGTGAAATCATGAAAGAAGATGGAACTATGGCTAGATTTGATGATTTACAATTACTTGCTAAAGAGTTGGATATGAAGATGATATCTATTGAGGATTTACAAAAATATATCAAGATGAATGAGCAACTTATGACTGTAAGTGTAAGAGCTAAGATGCCTACTGGCTCAGGAGTATTTGAGATAGTAGGATTTGAAAATAATCTAGATGGAAAAGAGCACATAGCTCTAGTAAAAGGAGATGTAGCTGGGAAAGAAGATGTTTTAGTGAGATTACACTCTGAGTGCTTTACAGGAGATATTTTAGGTTCATTAAGATGTGATTGTGGTTCTCAATTAAAAAGAGCTATGAGAAGAGTGGATGAAGAGGGAGAAGGAGTAGTTCTTTATCTAAGACAAGAGGGAAGAGGAATAGGACTTTTAAATAAATTAAAAGCTTATACACTTCAAGATCAGGGTGCAGATACAGTAGAGGCAAATGTAGCACTAGGATTTGATCCTGATATGAGAGATTATGCAGTAGCTGTTCAAATGTTAAAAGCTCTTGGAGTAAAATCTGTAAGAGTAATGACTAATAATCCTGCTAAGATAGAGGCTCTTGAGGATTATGGAATGAAAGTAACAGGAAGAGAAGCTATTGAGACAGGATTTAATGAGACTAATGAAAAGTATATGAAAACTAAAAAAGAAAAAATGAGACATATGCTAACAAAAATTTAAAAAGAACATAAAAGAGAGTGTTATAATTAAAGAACTAAAAAAATCAAGAGTGACTTTCGTTTAGAGATGAAAGTTATTCTTGATTTTTTATATTGAAGAATTTTAGTTTTAGATTTAAAAAATTGTAATATCTTTATATGCAAAATTCTATAAGGAAATATGAGGATTGTATATTTTTAATAAAAATGGTACAACTGAGATAAAAATATAGTAATGGAGGAGAGTATGAGTGAATATTGCTTAATGATAGATAAAAGAAAAAAATATTTAATAGGGGAAGGGGAAGTAACTAAAGAGATTTTAGAAGAGTTAGATAGAAATGGAAGAAAAATAGTAGAAAAATTAGAGGAAATTTTAGAAAAAGATGGATATTTAGAGTATAGAGATAATATTGTAGTAATAAAAGAGCTGTATGGAGATATTTTAAGTTTAGCTAAAGTCTATAAAACAGAGGGAACTATCTATTATAATGATGAGAGAATACTAGAGTTAATAAAGAATAGTTTAATTTTATTTGAAAAGGAATATTACAATATAGAATGTAGAGAGCATACTAATTGGTGGCAATGGGAGATAGGTATACCTCTAATTTTAAATAATATATTTTCACTTCTTTATAAAGAGCTACCAAGAGAGATAATATTAAAGAATCTTAAAACAAGTAGATATTTTCAGCCAGATGCAAGGTATTCTGGAAATAATCCAGTGGCAATTCATCCAAGTGGAAATCCCTTAAGATTATCAAGTGGGGGGAATAGAACAGATACTGTAAAAATATCTTTTTTTAGAGGAATGATCTTAGGAGACGAGGAGGAGATAAAAAAATCTTTAGAAGCCTTAGAAGATGTATGGAAATATAAAGATGATGATATAGATGGAGAGAATGATGGTTTCTATAGGGATGGATCATTTATTCAACATGGATCAATTCCTTATGCTGGTGGTTATGGAGAGGTTTTGCTAACAGGATTAGGAGAGATTTTCTATAATATAAAGGATACAAAATTCTCTAAATATATCAAAGGATTAGAAAATTTGTATGAGATAATTTTTAATTCTTTTGAACCATTTTTCTATAATGGGAGATTTACAGATATGTTATCTGGAAGAGGGATAACTCGTGAAAATAATAGTGATAAAGTCATTGGACACAGAATATTAAATGATATTCTACTTATAAGTGGAGCTTTTGTTGGAGAACAAAGAGAGAAGATAGAAAATTTTGTAAAAAGAGAGGTTGAGAAATATGGAGGAGAAAGATATCTAGCGGAAGAAAAAAATCCATTTATGTATCAGCTGTTGAAAGAACTATTAGAAGAGGAGAAAAAAGTAGAGTATAGAAATAGTATAAAAGTAACTAATAGAATGAATAGAGTTATGAAAAGAGAGGAAGAGTTTGCTGTAGGAATAGCTATGCACTCTTATAATGTAGGAAACTATGAGACTATGAATGGAGAAAATCTAAGAGGTTGGTATACAGGCGATGGTGCTTATTATCTTTACGATAAAGATATAGATGGATATGATGAATATTGGAAAAATGTGGATATGTATTTTATTCCTGGAACTACTGAGATAAAAGGGAATATGGAAGGAGTAGATGCTCAAAGAAACTCTGAAACAAAATTTATAGAAATTAGAAAAGTAGGGGGAGTATCTTTAGATAGTACAGGAATAGCAATAATGGATTTTTTAAATTGGAATGAGAAGTTAAAAAGTAGAAAGATATGGTTTTTCTTACAAGGAAAGACAGTGTTTATAGAGGATAAAATAGAGAGTGATAGGGAGATATATACTACTCTGTTTAATAAAAAGTATTTAAAGTTACCAAAAATATTTTTAGATGGGAATATAAATGAAGAGGAGTTAATAGAAAAATCTGTTAAAGAGATAGTGATAGAAGAATGGAAATTAAAATTCTTTAGAGAAGAAAGAGTAAAAGTAGAGATAGAAGAGAGAGGAAAATATTATTTTGTTAAAATTTGGAAGGAGTATGAGAGAAAAGAGAAAGGAATAATTTGGGAATTAATAAATTTAAAAAGTAAAGTTATAGATGAAATATTAAAGTTAAAAATAGAAGAGGAGCTTTATCAACTTGAAACAGATAAATATATGTATAAAATATTGTGGAATAAGAACGATGTTTGTACTATTGAGAATAAAGCAGAGCATAGAAGTGGAAAAATGACAATAGAAAATTGAATATAAAAATAGAGTAGAAAAGTATAAGAGAAATATATAGAAATTAGTAGAAAAATGAAGATATAAAAATGAAGATTTACAATTATAATTTATTGTGAGATAATCAAGGCACAACAGAGGTAATATGGTTTAATGAAAAGTTTGTTTGAAAAATATTAAAATAAACTAAAAACATTAAAAATTATAGGAGGTAATTGGTTATGTTAAATAGTTTTAACATGGATTTCTTTTCTTTAAAAGGAAAAGTGGCAATAGTAACAGGAGGAAATACTGGACTAGGACAAGCTTATGTTGTAGCACTAGCTAAAGCAGGGGCAGATCTGTTTGTAGTAACTTACGATAGAGCTTGGGATGAAACAAGAGCTATGGTAGAGGCTGAAGGAAGAAGAATAGAGTTCTTCCAAGCAGATTTAACAGACAGAGCACAAATAGATAAAGTAATTTCAGCATGTGTAGAGACATATGGAAAAATAGATATATTAGTAAATAATGCAGGAACAATAAGAAGAGCTCCACTATTAGAGTACAAAGATGAAGATTGGAAAGCAGTAATGGATATCAACTTAAATTCAGTATACTTCTTAAGCCAAGCAGCAGCAAAAGTAATGGTAGCACAAGGTTCAGGAAAGATAATCAACATAGCATCAATGTTATCATTCCAAGGAGGAAAATTTGTACCACCTTACACAGCAAGTAAACATGGAGTAGCAGGAATAACAAAAGCATTTGCTAATGAATTAGCAGCACACAATATCCAAATCAATGCAATAGCACCAGGATATATCAAAACAGCAAATACAGCACCAATAAGAGCAGATGAAAAGAGAAATGCAGAGATACTAAGTAGAATACCAGCAGATAGATGGGCAGATCCATTTGATTTAATGGGAGCAGTAGTATTCTTAGCAAGTAAAGCATCAGATTATGTAAATGGACACATCTTAGCAGTAGATGGTGGATGGTTAGTAAGATAATAATTACCAATTATAGAATAGAGAAGATATTAGGAGGAAATATAAATGAAATTAGATGTAAGATATGCAAATCACCCAGAGGATTCAAAACGTTATACAACTGAGGAGTTAAGAAAACATTATTTTATAGGAACAATATTTGAAGCTGATGAAGCAGCACTAACTTACTCTCATGTAGATAGAATAATAGCAGGAGGAATAATGCCTGTAACTAAAGAGGTAAGATTAGAGGGAAGTAAAGAGTTAGGATCTGAGTACTTCTTAGAGAGAAGAGAATTAGGAGTAATCAACATAGGTGGAGCAGGAAAAATAATAGTAGATGGAGTAGAGTATAAAATGAATCCAAAAGATGGATTATATGTAGGAATGGGTTCAAAAGAGTTAGTATTTATCTCTGAAGATGCTAATAATCCAGCAAAATTCTATGTAAACTCAGCACCAGCACACATGACATATCCAATAGTAAAAATAGATATTGAGAAAGCTAACCCAGTAAAATTAGGAAGCTTAGCAACATCAAATGAGAGAACAATATATCAATATGTACACCCAGCAGTATGTAAATCTTGTCAATTACTAATGGGAATGACAGTATTAGAGCCAAATAACATGTGGAATACAATGCCTTGTCATACACATGAGAGAAGAATGGAAGTATACTTCTACTTCAACATGCAACCAGAAACAAGAGTATTCCATTTAATGGGAGAGCCACAAGAGACAAGACACATAGTAGTAGGAAATGAGCAAGGAGTAATATCACCATCTTGGTCAATTCACTCGGGAGTAGGAACAAGTAACTACACGTTTATCTGGGGAATGGTAGGAGAGAACCAAACATTTACAGATATGGACCATGTAGCAATGGAAGATTTAAGATAATAAAATAGTTAATTACTAAGAAGGAGGGAACCTATTTTCACCCATACACCACTCTCTTCCCTCCTTTTTATTAATTTTTATTTTTTAATGAATACTTAATGTTTTAAGTATTTATTAAAGGGTAAAAGATTGATATTTGATAAAAAAGTTGGAGGAAAATAATGGCAGAAGTAATATTAAAAAAAGTAGAAAAACAATATCCTAATGGGTTTAAAGCTGTACATGGGATAGATTTAGATATTAAAGACGGGGAGTTTATGGTTTTTGTTGGTCCATCTGGTTGTGCTAAATCTACTACTCTTAGAATGATAGCTGGTCTTGAAGAGATTACTGGTGGAGAGATTTGGATTGGAGATAAGTTAGTTAATGATTTACCACCAAAAGATAGAGGAATTGCAATGGTATTCCAAAACTATGCTCTGTATCCTCATATGACTGTATATGATAATATGGCATTTGGACTTAAGATGGCTAAAGTACCAAAAGATGAGATAGATAGAAGAGTTAGAGAAGCAGCAGAAAAATTAGAGATAACTCAATTATTAGATAGAAAACCAAAGGAGATGTCAGGAGGACAAAGACAAAGGGTAGCAGTAGGAAGAGCTATTGTAAGAAAACCAGATGTATTCCTATTTGATGAACCACTATCTAACCTAGATGCGAAATTAAGAGTATCAATGAGGGTAAAAATAACTCAATTACACAAGCAATTAAAAGCTGAAGGACAAACAGCTACAATGATATATGTAACACATGACCAAGTAGAAGCGATGACAATGGGAGATAGAATCTGTGTATTAAACTATGGAAAGATAATGCAAGTAGATACACCATTAAATCTATATCATAAACCAGCAAATAAATTTGTTGCAGGATTTATAGGTTCACCAGCGATGAACTTTGTAGAGGGAGCAATAGAGGAAAATGAAGATGGAATAATCTTTATGTTTGGACAGGGAAGATATGTAGTACTACCAGAGGATATGGGAGAAAAGGTAAAATCATATATAGGAAAAAAGGTAGTACTAGGAATAAGACCAGAAAATATAGGAAATAAAATAACACACCCAGAGGGAGAGAAGATAAACTTCCTAAAAGGAAATGTAAGTATAGTAGAGCATATGGGAAATGAAGAGTATATCTACTTCAATATAGATGGAAATGAATTTACATCAAGAATAGAAGCAAGAAAGAGTGAAAATGTAAAATATGGAGAAGTAGGAGAGTTTTACTTCAACATAAAGAGAGCTCATATATTTGATATAGAAACTGAAGAGAATATCACTTTATAACTGGAGGTAGTATGAAAGTAAAATTTAATAGAGATCAAAAAATGTTATATTTAATATTACTACCATTTATAATATGGTATGCAGTGTTTATGTTTAAGCCTATGTATGGAATGGTAATAGCCTTTAAAGATTATAGTTTGTTTAGAGGAATATCTGGAAGTGAGTGGGTAGGACTTAAGAACTTTAAAGATTTTTTAACAAGCCCAGAGTTCTATGTTACTTTAAAAAATACATTGATGCTTAATGTATATAGTTTATTATTAGAGTTTCCTTTTGCTATTTTATTAGCTTTGATGTTAAATGAGGTAAAAAACAAATATTTTAAAACAATAGTTCAAACAGCTTCGTTTATTCCATATTTTATAGCAATAGTTGTAGCAACAGGTATAACAGTTAATATTTTATCTCCAAGTACTGGAGTAGTAAATGTTTTCTTAGAAAAATTAGGATTTGAAAGAGTATATTTTTTAGCTAAACCAGAATTTTTTAGAGGGATATTTACAGGACTTAATATGTGGAAGACAGCTGGATTTAATGCTGTAATATATTTAGCGGCACTAACTGCTGTAGACGAACAACTTTATGAAGCAGCAAAAATTGATGGAGCAAATAAATTTCAACAATTAAGACATATAACAATACCAGCAATAATTCCTACAATAGTTGTAATGTTAGTATTAAAAGTAGGAAGTATGCTAAATGTAGCTTTTGAAACAGTGTTATTACTTTATCAACCAGCAACATATGAAACAGCAGATGTAATTAGTACTTATGTATATAGAACAGGAATGTTGATGCAAGACTTTGGACTTGCAACAGCAGTTGGGTTATTCAATGCAGTAGTAGGGTTTATTTTAGTATATAGTGCAAATAGATGGAGTAAAAAAGTTACTCAATCGAGTTTATGGTAGGAGGAAAAAAGATGAAAATAAAAATGGGAACAGATGAAAAAATCTTTTATACAGTAAATTATATACTTCTTACTATATTCGCAATAATGTTTTTATATCCAATAGTTTATGTATTTTCAGCAGCAGTAAGCAATCCATATCTTGTAGAGACAGGATCAGTGGTACTTTTTCCAAAAGGATTTAATTTAAATTCTTTTAAAAGTGCTATGGAGTTAACAGGGATGTGGAGAGCTTATGGAAACTCAATATTTATAACAGCAGTGGGAACAGTAGTGAGCATGGTATTTACTATAAGTGGAGCCTATGTTTTATCAAAACCAGAGCTGAAATTTAGAAAGTTTTGGACATTTATGGTAATAGTAACTATGTGGTTTGATCCAGGAATGATACCTAAATATTTAAACTTTAGAGATTTAGGATTGATAGATAGTTACACAGGAGTAATTTTAGGATTTGCAATAAATACATTTAATGTTATAATTTTAAAGTCATTCTTTGAAGCAGTGCCAAAATCATTAGAAGAAGCAGCAAGAATAGATGGAGCTTCACAATTTCAAATAATGACAAAGATATATCTACCTCTATCAGTATCAGCATTGACAACAGTTTCTTTATTCTATGCTGTTTCAAGATGGAATGGATATTTCTGGACAATGGTACTTTTAATAGATGATAAGAAAGCACCATTACAAGTTTTCTTAAAAAAATTAATAGTAGAAAAGAACATGGCTGGAGAAGCAAGTCAAATGATAACAGCACAAAGTTTGACATCTCCACAGACAATCATATATGCTGTGATAGCTCTATCATTAATACCGATATTTATAGTATATCCATTTATACAAAAATTCTTTAGAAAAGGGGTTACATTAGGAGCGGTAAAAGAATAAGTTTAGGGAAAGAGTAGGAGGAACTATGTTAAAAAAAATATTATTAGGGGTAGTTGCAATATTAGCTCTTATAGGATGTGGAGAAGAAAAAGAGGAGAAAGTAACAGGACCAGTTAAAAAATTAGAAGGGTCAGTTATTACAGAAAAACATAAAGAATTTACAGTATTTGCAATATTTCAAGGAAAGGCTTTTGATTCTGAATTGCCAGTATTTAAAAAAGCTGAAGATATGACAAATGTAAAAATGGTAGGAGTAGCATCAAAAAATCAAAGTGATGAAGTACAAGCCTTTAACTTGATGTTATCATCAGGAAATTTACCAGATGTAATAGCTTATGAATTGACACCAGATTTAGAAAAATTAGGAATAGATGGAGGATTAATTCCGTTAGAAGATTTAATAAAGGAACATGCTCCAAATATTACAAAATTTTGGGAAGAGAATCCTCAATATAAAAAGGATGCTGTAGCAGTAGATGGACATATCTATATGATACCTAACTATAATGATGTTAAAAATTTAAGTTTAACTCAACAATACTATATAAGAAAAGATTGGTTAGAAAAATTAGGATTAGAAGAACCTAAAACAGTTGATGAGCTATATAATGTATTAGTAACATTTAGAGATAAAGACCCAAATGGAAATGGGAAAAAAGATGAAGTACCTATTTTTATTAGAGGAAATGTAGTAAGAAAGATATTACTACCATTAACAGATATATTTAAGGCACAAGCAGTGTGGTATGCAGATAATGGAACACCAAAATTCGGACCTGCAGAACCAGAATGGAAAGATGCTATGATAAATTTAGCAAAATGGTATAGAGAGGGATTAATAGACCAAGAGGTATTTACAAGAGGAATGACTTCAAGAGACTATATGTTAAGTAATGACTTAGGTGGATTTACTAATGACTGGCCAAGTGCTGGAACATATAATGAAAGTTTGTCAAAAACAATACCTGGTTTTGATTTTTCAGTAATGTTACCACCAGAGTATAAAGGAAATAATAAAACATTCTTTGCAAGACCTAACTATATGGGAGCTTGGGGAATTACAATAGCTGCTAAAGATCCAGTAACAATAGTTAAATACTTCGATTTCTGGTATTCAGAAGAGGGAAGAAGATTATGGAACTTTGGAATTGAGGGAGAAGATTATACAATAATTGATGGGAAACCTCAGTTTACTGATAAAATTTTAAAAGATCCTAATGGAAAAAATCCAGTAGCAGCGATTAGAGAAACTGGAGCTCAATATAGATTGGGAATGTTCCAAGATGCAGAGGCTGAAAAGCAAACTTCTGGAGAAGCTGCATTAAAAGCAGTAGACCTATATGTAAAAAATAATGTAGTTGATCTACCAATGCCACAGTTAAAATATACAAAAGATGAGCTGAAAGAGTTCTTAAAAATAGAAGCTCAACTTCGTTCTGTGTCAGAAGAGATGGGACAAAAATGGATATTAGGTGTATCAGATGTAGAAAAAGATTGGGATAGCTATATAGAGAGATTAAATTCTTTAGGATTAAAGAGAGCTCAAGAAATCCAAAAAAATGCATATGATAGATTTATGAAAAATTAAAATTGTTAACCAATACCTCTTAATATAAAAGGATTACTGTATCTTAATGATATGGTAGTTCTTTTTAATTTAAAATAAATAGAAATTGCTTGTATAATTTTTGAAAAATAAAAGTTAAAATTATAGTGAACATACCTGAATATCACTGGAGAAAACAAGTATTTTATAATATAATTTTATCTAAGTAGAAGTTAGTAATAGTAAGTTTTAGCTACTGGAATATTAAAAAGAAATATGAAAGGGGACTGTTATGCTAGCAATTCATACTTTCCTAAACTTTATAAAGTTTATAAAAATGCAGTTAGTCTGTGATTGAAAGATTTATTTAGGGAAAAATTTGGAGAAAAATAAAAAAAGAAATAGAAGAAAATGAAATAATAGGAAGAAAAAAAGTGTGATATGCCTATCAATAAAAATTGTGAGGGGGTATCACAAAAATCTGTGATGGATAATCAAAAAATGGTGGGGGTATCAATAAAAAATAGGGGAGGGTATTAAGAAAAAAATGATTTACCTATTAATAAAAAGACGAAGTATAATAATACAAGAAGAATAATACAAGATTATTATTACAAGAAGAATAAATATATTATATATACACATATACAAACTGAAAAAAGCTTTGGAAGTAGAATCTTTAACTTATTATGGTTAAAAAATATATAGAAAATTGAATATAGAAAGATAGAAAAATAATAATGCTGTTAAAAAATAAAAAAATAATTTATTTTAAAATTATTTTTGAAAATAAATATAATAAAATACTTTGCAGTATTCTCTCTTAATAAAAGAAAATGGAATATAGAATCATAATGATTTATTTTGTGAAGAAATTATGATAATATAAGAATGAAAAACAACATTCAGCTCTAAAATAATACATAATAATTAGAGGTGAGATATGAGTTAGGGAGGGAATATGCAGAAGAAAAAATTATTATTATTATCAGCAATAGTTTTATTGATGGGAACAAATAGTTATGGAAGATTATACCCTAAAGATGGAGAAGTAATTACCCAAGAGAATATAGAAAAACATTTGGGAGAAAAACCAGATAAGAATGGTGTAGCAACAATTGTAAGTATTGCTAAAAATGTGGGGGCTAGTGTTGATGAGAAAGTAAATTTAGAGTTGGTAAATTCTGAAGATGGAGTTCTAAAAAAAGTTATAAATATAGCAAGTGGGAGTTCTGATATTGCGACTACTAATAATGGAATTATAAAAGCTACTAATAATGGTGGAAAAGGAGTAGAGATAGTTTCTATTCAAAGTGGGAAGTTTGTAAATAATGGAACTATTGGTATTAATGGTACTGGTGGAAAAGGAATAAATATAACTGGAGCTAATGTAAAAACAGAAAATAATGGAACAATAGAAGTTAATGGGGGAGCAAGTGGAGTTGTTGTAAGTAATGATAGTGCTTATTTTGTAAATAATGAAACTGGAAAAATAATAGCAACTGGTGAAAACTCAAAAGGAATAGAAATAACAAAAGGAACAGCAGAAAATAAAGGTATAATAGAAGCAAAAGATGGTGCTATCGGAGTTTATGTAAATGGAGGAAACTTAACAAATAGTGGTAAAATAATAGCTTCTGGAGTAAATACTGATGGAGTAAGAATAGAAAAAGGTAATTTTACAACAGATGAAAATAGTGTGATTGAAGTAAATGGAAGTGATAAATTAACTTCTGGTAAATCAGAAGCAAGTGGTGTAAAAGTAAATGGAACTTCTAACTTTGTAAATAATGGGATTATTAAGGTATCGGGAACTACTGATGGAGCATACTCTGGATATCAATCAAAAGGAATAAATATAAATAGTGCAACTGCTACTGCAGAAAATAAAGGAACTATTATTGTTGAAAGAAATGGAATAGGAGTAGGAACAAAAGGAACATTTACAAATAATGGTGGAATAAAAGTAAGTGGAAGTGGAATAGGAATAAATGTAATAGATAGTGGAAATGCCATTAATAATGAAATAATAGAAGCTGATGGAAAAAGTTATGGAATACAAGTATCAGCTAAAGGAACAGCAACAAATAAAGGAACTATTATTGTAAAAAATGGTTCAACAGGAATAACAACGTCAAAGGTAGATGGAAATACAACAAGTTATACTGATATAATTAATGAAGGAGTTATTGAAGTAAGTGGAGATAATTCGACAGGAATGCAGGCTAATGATAATAGAAAAGTTGTAAATAATGGAGATATATTAGTAAATGCAGGGAAATTTACTTCTGGGATGAAAGCTTATGGTAAAAATGCATTAGCAGAAAATAATAAAAATCTAACTATTATTGGAGATGGAATAAATACTTCTAATGGAATGATTGCTCAAAATGGTGGAAAAGTAGTCAATGGAAAAGATGGAGTAGTAAAGGCTAGTGGAAAAACAACCTCAGCAATGTCAGCTAGTGGAAAGGGTTCAGTAGCAGAAAATAATGGTAAGATAGAATTATATAATAATGCTATTGGTATGAAAATAGAAAAAGATGGAATAGGAATTAATAGTGGAAGTATAGTTGGAATAGGAAAAGGAGTAACATTAAATAGTGGTATTTTTGTTAATAATGGAACAATAGATACTACTGGAAATGCTATTGAATCATATAGTGGGACTAATAATACTGTTTACTTAAAAACTGGAAGTAAGATAAATGGAAAAATAGTTGGAAATATAGGAATAGATGTACTAACATTAGAAGGAAAGGATGGAGAATATGATAACCTTGATGTTTCTAGCTATGAAGCTATAACAGTTAGAAATGGAAATGCTACAATTTCTAATTCTACAATAGCATTAGAATATAATAAAGGAATAAAGGATTATTTAACAACTAGTGAGTCTAAATTAGATGAAATGGAAAGTTCAGCTAGTAGTCAATCAAAAGCTGAGGGTAACGGAAATTTAACTTTGGAAGAAACAAAATTAGTTATAGATTTTAAGGATTCATTAACAAATCCAAATGCAACAGAAAATCCGATAATAGATGCAGGAAGTTTAGCATTTAAAGGAAATACTGCTTTAGTTTTTAATTCAAGTGATGGAAGAACAGAATTTAATTTAAATGAAGCTTTAGGATTAGAAAATGGAATAGATATAAAAGATGCTATTTTTGAAAAAACAGCAGTATGGGACTATCAAACTGATGAAAATGGAAATATAATAGCTAAAAAAGAAACTTATGATAATGTAATTACAGATAATAGATTAGATGGTTTTGCTAAAGTATTTGAAGAGAATAGAAGTAGTATGTCAGGAGATTTTTTTGAGAAAGTTGTAGCAGAATTAGATACATTAGAAACTAGAGAAGAGTTTAACGATGCTATGGCACAAATGTCAGGTGGAATACATGGATATACTGTGGATATAGCAGCAATCAACTCAAGAACATTAGTAAATACTATGAAAAATAGAGCAATGTCAAGAGAGTATTTAACTACTAGACCAGTAAATACATGGGCTCAAGATGTTATATATTTAGATGGAAATCATAGAATGGATGGACTTATGTCTGCTTCATATAATGAAAATGGAATATTAGGAGTTACAGAAAAGCAAGTATACCCTAATGCAAGATTAGGATTTATTTATGGTGGAAGTAATGGAAAAGCAAAATTTAATGGTGGAAATAGTGGAGATATATCAACTACAAATACATATATAGGTGGATATTACAACTATGATTTTAATAATAATCTGTCATTAAATACTAATTTTGCTTTTGTATATGGACATAATAGAGTAAATAGAAAAGTAAATATAGGAAACTTCAGTGAGGAATTAAAATCTCATTATCCTACATATGCTATGGGAGTAGGAACAAGTGCTATCTATACTGTTAAAGATGATATGAAAAATAAAGCTTCATTCTATGCTGGAATAGATGTGAATAGAATAATGCAAGGAAATATAAATGAGAAAGAGGAAATAAAAATTGGCTCAAATGATAATTTAATGGTAAAAAATGGTGGAGCAAATGAATTTTCTTACTATTCAATAACTCCAAGTGTTGGATTTATGGTTCAAAATACAGGATATGTTTTTGATAAAAAATATTTAGTCGGAGCAGATTTAGCTTGGGAAACAGAGCTAGGAAATATTAAAGATGGAAAAAGATTAAAGATGCAAGGTATAGCAGATCAATACAAAGTAGGAACTATGGAGAGAGAAAATATATTTTCTACAAGTATCTTTGGTCAAATAGATTTAACAGAGTCTTTAGCTTTAAATGGTAGATATTCAGCATCAATCTCTGATAATTATAATTCAGATTTAGTAACTTTAGGAATGACATATAAAATGGATACATTTGCTGATAACTTTGTTGTAGGACCATTTTTAAGTGGATTAGAAAATAATAAGTTTACTTCAGACAGATGGAGTGGAACTTTTGCATTTATGTTTGAAAATGAAGATGACTCAGATAGAGTATATTATTCACAAATAGATGATTCATTAAGTAGCGGAGATTATGCTACATCAACAAAAGTGAAACCTAAGTTTACTTTAAGTTTAAGAGATAAAAAATCAAAATGGTCATACTATTTTGAAGGATACTATATGGCAAATGATTTCTTAAAGGATACTAAAGCAGGAGAAGCAGACCAAAAAGCTACAAGAATTCATGGTGAAGCTAGATGGAATGATTCATATTCTAAAGGAAGATATGGATTTAATGTAGGATATAGAAATGAAACTTCAGATAAACCAGTGGCACATCAATATACAGAGGGAGAAAGAACAACAAGAGGGGTACATCAATTAAGATTAACGCCAAACTTCTCATATAACTTAGGCAGTGGATTTAGATTAGATATGAAAACTACGGGAGTTTTTGAGTATAACTATACTGGTGTAAGAGATGGACAAATGGATTTCTTAATGGAAAATGAGCACTATTTAGTATATACAGGATTTATGCCAAGATGGCAATTAAGAATGGGATATTATAGAGAAGATAGATGGATGGATAATGATAGTAATAAGCTTGGATGGGATAGTACTTTAAAAGCTGTTACTGAACAAGTAGGACCAGGAAGATATCAAGCAAATCAATTAAGACCATCAGCAACTTACTACTTTGGAAATGGAGATAGTATGACATTTGCTCTAAGAGTACCATTAGGTAATGGAGCTTGGTACAATGAGTTAGGAACAGATAAGAAAGCTTCTGAAAGCTATGAAACAAGATATACAGTAAACTATAACCATGTGGTGGTACCTGGATTCAATATCTTTGGAGAACTTACATTCTTAGATTTAAAAACTAAAGTAACGAAAGAAAATGATAGAAAAGTTACAAGAGCATACTCATTTAGACCAACAGTAGGATTTAGTTATAGTTTCTAATAGGAGGAAGGAGAAAAGATGAAAAAGAAAATAATATTAATATGTGCAATACTAGCTTTAACAACTACTTCTTTCTCTCAAGAGGTAGAAAAAATAGAGAATACAAAAAAACATGAGATTTCTCAACAGGAGATAAGAGATTATAAAAAGATAAGAGATGGTTGGGTAGAATTTTTAACTGGCTTACCACAAGATGATAGAATTTTAGAGATGTCAAAAGCTGACATCTCTAGAATAGTAGCTATGAATGAAGGAGTAGCAGATAAAGTTTATGAGAATATGAACTTTGATAAAAATAGAACATCTATTTTTAAAGGTGCTGAAAATATGAAAAATGGAGTTCATGTTATGAGACAATATGAGAACTTAGTAAAAATAGCTAAGGCATATGCAACTCCAGGAACTAAATACTATAAAAATGAAAAAACTAAACAAGATATAATAGATAGTTTAGATTGGTTGTATGATAATGCTTATCATGAAGGATTACCAGAACTAGGAAACTGGTGGCAATGGGAGTTAGGAATTCCTAAAAATCTAAATGATTTACTAACTTTAGTGTATGATGATGTACCAGCAGAAAAAAGAATGAAATACCTAAAAGCTTCTCAATATTTCCAACCTTATGCAGAGTGGTCAGGTGTAAGTCCATCGGCTTCTTACTCTTCATCTCCAGATAAGAGAATTTCTACTGGGGGAAATAGAATGGATACATCGATAATCTCATTTTTAAGAGGTGTATTGATGGAGGATAAGGTACAAGTATTAGATGGATTAAATGCAGTGGCTGATGTTGGAGAGTATGTAACTTCAGGGGATGGCTTCTATAGAGATGGTTCATTTATTCAACATGACAATGTAGCATATAATGGAACATACGCAGCAGTACTTTTTAATGGATTAGGTTCTATTTTATGGTTAATTAATGGAACAGAGTTTAAAATAGAAGACCCAAGAATAGATAATATTTATGAGTCTATTTTAAATGGATATAGTTATCTTATGATAAATGGAGGAGTGAATGACTCTGTAAATGGAAGATCTATTTCAAGAGATAAGTCTAATGATGTTGAGAAAGGAAGAGCGTTAGTTAGTTCTTTTGCAATGTTATCAGAGGGAGCTAGTCCAGAGTATAAAGAAAAGTTACAATCGTTAATAAAGAAATTAATTCAAGATAATAATTCTTATTATACAATAGACAAAGTAAGTAATCAAACTATAAAAAATATCTTAATAGATATAATGAATAATAAAAGTATAAAACCTTTAGAAGTAAATGGGACAAAAGTTTTTGGTGCCATGGATAGAGCTGTATATTTCAATGGAAAAGATGGAAAAGTAGTAGTGTCAATGCACTCATCAAGAGTAGCTAACTTTGAGACAATGAATGGAGAAAATATAAAAGGTTGGTATACTGGAGATGGAATGACATATATCTATGGTAAGGATTCAAGTGCATTTACAGAATTTTGGCCAACAGTAGATGACTATCATCTACCAGGAGTAACTAATAGTTTAAATCCTAGAGGAGATAAATCAGGAGAGAGAAGAATGAAGCCATTTTTATCTCCAAGAACTTTTGTAGGCGGAGCTGAAACTGGAAAAGAAGCATTTGTAGGAATGGATATGATATCTTGGAATAAACAAACTGAGATGAAAAAATCTTGGTTTATGATAGATGGAGTTATTTTAGCAATAGCTTCAAATATAGATAGTAGAGATGGAATAATTCATACTACAATAGATAATAGAATTTTAGAAGATGGAAAAATCTATTTAGATGGAAAGCAATTAAAAGAGGAGATTACAATTCAAAATCCTAAAAATCTTTCTATAAACTTTAATGAAAACTATCCAGAAGAAAATATTGGATATAAGATAGTAGAAGCTCCTGAGGTAGTAGTAAAAGTAACTGAAAATAAAGGTAGTTGGAAAGATATTGGAGGAAGCTCTGATAAAGAGATAACAAAAAAATATTTTACAACATATATTAATCATGGAAAAAATCCTAAAGATGCAAAATATGCTTATGTAATTTTACCAATGTTCTCTAAAGAAGAGGTGGATAGTTTTGACACTTCAAGATTTGAAATAGTAAAAGCTGATAATGAGGCTCATATAGTTAAAGATAGACAAACTAATACAGTGGGTATAAATTTCTGGAAAGATAAACCACAAAAATTTGGAGGAATAAAAACTTACTCTACCCTTTCAGTCTTAAAGAAAGAAAAAGGAGATATCTTAGATTTATATGTAAGTGATCCAGCTCAAATACAAAATTATGATTCAAAAATTGAATTAGATGGAAAATATGAGTTAGTAGAAAGTACAGATAAGAATATCAAGCTAAATATTAAGAACTTTATAACAGAAATAGAAGTGGATTTAAAAAATAATGGTGCTACTAAATATATAAAACTAAGAAAAGTAAAATAGCTAATAAGTTTTCATAAAATTTTCCCAATAAATAGAGAGGATAGATTATTAATTTTCTATCCTCTTTTCTTTTATAGAAAAATAGTATCTACATTATTCTATAAAATGAATTATACAGAATAATGAAGATTTACATTAGAAATGATTTTGATTAAGATAATTATATAGTATTAAGTATTATTATAAAAATTAAATTTATGAGAAAAGAGGTTATGATGACAAGAAAAAATAGGATTACCTTTAGAAAGATGTTGCTTTCTATTGCAGTTTTAATCAATAGTTATGCTTATGGAAATTATCAATTTGAAGGAGGAATTCCAGAAAATATAATTGTTGGAAAGAATTCAAAAATAGAGATATCAAAAGAGATAGTAAAAGATGGAGAGCAATCTTTAAAATGGAAATTTAAAAAAGGAGATAAACTCTCTATAAAAGGAGATGTAGGATATAAACCTTTTCAAGAGGGAGGAAAGGAAAAATCAAGAGCAAGTTTTGCTATGTGGATATATAATAAAACTCCAATAAAAGATAAACTAAAGGTAGAGTTTAAAAAGTATGGAGAAACGAAGTCATACTTTGAAATAAATATGGATTTTACAGGTTGGAGAACTATGTGGGTGCAGTATGATAGAGATATGAAGGGAAGAGCAATTACAGGAATGGATGAAATAGTATTTGTTGCTCCTAATTCTGATGGAGAGATATATTTAGATCAGATTATACCTTCTATTTTGATAGATCCTAGATATAATGCTAGAGATGAGCAGGTAAATTTTGTAAATCTGCCAGCTGATTACACAGCTAATGCTCACTGGATGGCTCTATATAAAAATTATAATCAAATAAAGAAAAGTAATTTAAAAGAGATAACATCTCAAGAGAGAATAGGATTACAAAAGATAGGGGAAAAGTTAAGAAAAGATATATTGAAAAGTGTAAAAGTAAAAGATAAAAATATTAGAGAGAAGAGAGAAAAGTTAGAAGAGTATAAAAAACAATTCTTAGCTACTCCACAGTTGATAGAAATCTATGAAGAGTTATCAAAAGAGGAGTTTGCTTTGATAGATTATCTTCCACTTCAAGAGTTTGGAACTTATTTAAGAGAGCTAGCATATATGTATAATTCTACAAATGATAAAAACCAACAAGAAGAGATATATTCTATATTTAAAGATGCTCTTGATTTTATGTATAGTCAAGGGTGGACAAAGGGAAGCTCTCAAGGAACAATACACCATCTTGGATATAATATAAGAGAGGTATATCAAAGTATCTTACTTATGAGAGAACCGCTTTTATCTCATAGAGATTTAATTAAAGCTAAAGAGATGGTAATGTGGTATAGTGCTATGGGAATGATATATACTCCAAGTGAAGAGATAAAAGGTGTAAATATAGATGTATTGAATACAATGTTATCTGGAATGTTAACAGCTATAATGTTAAATGAAGATGAAAGAGTAGCAACTGCACAACTTAGACAATTCAATAATTATCTAGCTTACGGAATAAATTATACACCTGGTCTTTCTGGAGGTTTTAAAGATGATGGTTCTGTATTTCATCATATGCAAAATTATCCAGCTTATGCAAAAGGAGCTTTTGAAGGATTAACTCCAATAATCTATTACTTAGGAAATACAGATTTTGCTTTAGATGAAACTGCCTATAATAAGGTAAAAAAATCTGTTCTTATGTCAAGAATCTATTCTAATAAATATAACTGGTTAATTAGTATAAGTGGAAGACATCCAAATGATAGTTTTAAAATATCCACTGATGTATTTGGATATGCAGCATATGGGAAAAAAGAGGGTATAGATAAGGAGCTAGCTGAAGCATATTTAAGACTTGATAGTGGAAAATTTGCCAAAGAATTTAAAAAACTTGGGTATAGAGAGGAAGAAACTCCAAATGGAGCTTGGACAATGAATATGGGATCGCTACAACTTCATAGAAGAGATGAGTGGTTAGTGGGAGTAAAGGGATTTAGTAGATATTTGGTAGGAAATGAAACTTATAAAAAAAATAATCTATATGGAAGATATATGAGTTATGGAACTGTTCAAATATTACAAAACTCTTTAAAAGAGAGTGGATTTGTACAAGAGGGATGGAACTGGGCACACTATCCTGGAGCTACTGCTATTGCTTTACCATTAGAAGAGATGAAGTCGAGTATAGCTCAAGTAGATACATTTAGTGGAATAGAGGAGATGTTACTTTCAGATGAAACTTATTCTGGAGGAAATAACTTAAATAACAATGGTATGTTTGCTATGAAATTACACGAAAATCCAAAATATAATGGAAGCCATAGAGCTAGAAAATCTGTATTTTTCTTTGATAATAGAGTGGTATTATTAGGTAGCAATATAGAAAATGACGATAAAGTTAATGAAACTCATACTACTCTTTTCCAAAACTATTTAGGAGATGGGAAAATTGAAAAAGTAGAAAAGGTAACGAAGGGAGATATAGTTTTAGTAGATAGTCAAAATAATATCTATGCAGTTGCTAATGGAGAGGTACATTATAAAAGAGAAAAACAACACTCTTTTGACCAAAAAGAGGGAACTCCAACTGAAAATAATTATGAGTTAGCGTATATTAACCATGGAAAAAATCCAAAAGATAAGGGATATGAGTATAGTATCTTAGTTAAAGGAAATGAGGAGGAACAAAATAAATTTAAAATTGATAAAGGATATGAGGTACTTAAAAAAGATTATAATGCACATATAGTGGAAGATAAAGTATCTAAAATGAGGGGATATGCTTTATTTGAAAGTGGAAAGATAAAGGATAGGTATATCTCTGAAATAGATACCCCATCTATGATAATGATTGCTCCAATGGAAGCTGGGATAGAACTTAGTTTTGTTGATCCAGATTTAAGACTTTATGAAGGAAGAGATGAAAGTCAGTATGATAAAAATGGTAAAATGAGAGAGGTAAGTATATATTCTAGAGCTTGGAATAAAAATAATTCAATACCTCATACTTCAAAGGTTGTTTTAAATGGAAAATACAAATTAGAAGAGAATAAAGGGATAAAAGTTGAATATCAAGATGAGAAAACAATTCTTTATATAACAACTACTTATTCTAAAGTTATAAAAATTAAGTTACAAAAAATTTAAAAAATATTATAAATTCTTAAAGAGAATTTAAAGTAAAAAAGAAGGTACTGTTGCAAATTCTTAAATTGCAATAGTACCTTCTTTTAAATTTTAAAGTTAATTCTTAAATACCATCTTCGTCATCAGTAGAGGTATTAGTTATAATAGGATTAAATAATATTATATTGTCTTTAGCGAAGTTTAAAATCTCATCTGCTATGTAATTTATATCTTTTTCTTCTGAAAGTTCGATTGCAGAGATTATCATTGGCATATTACAACCACCAAAAATCTTGTATTCTGGATTCTCTTCACTTAAGAGAACAGCAGTTGAAAAAGGAGTACCACCAACTAAGTCAGTTAAAAATAAAATTTGCTTACTATTTAATTCTTGAATAAGATTTTTTAATTTATCTTCTAATTCTCTATTTCCCATACCGTTATTAAAATCTACAAAATATACATTAGGTTGTTCTCCAAGAATATATTTTATGGTTTCTTTTATAGAAGTGGCAAATTGTCCATGTCCAGTTATTACAATAGGTATCATATGACCTCCATTATTTATAGTACACCAAAGAATTTTCCAACAATACCAATAACTAATGTTACTACTATTAGGAAGATAGGCTTTTTACCTTTTTTCAATAGATAGAACATGAATAATGTATAAAGAAGAGGAAGCATATTTGGCATAATTTTATCTATAATATCTTTTTGAATATCTATACTAATACTTCCTAGATTAACAACATAAGCGATATTCATTCTTACAAATGAAGCTATAAGTCCTCCAATAACTGTAAGTCCTAAGATTAGAGAACCGTTAGTTACATATTGAGTATCATCTTTTAATTTCTCAATAGCTCCTACTCCCATTTTATAAGAGTAATGCATTAAGAAAAATCTTAAGAAGAGATGAACAATATTAAAAACTAATAAGAAGATAATAGGACCAGCTATATTACCTTGTATTCCTAAAGAAACTCCAACAGAAGCAGCAATAGGAAGTAAAGTAAACCAGAATAAAGCATCTCCAATACCACCAAGAGGTCCCATTAAAGCTATTTTTATACCTCTTATAGAATCTCTACTCTCTTTATTTTCTTCCATTGCAAGTACAAGCCCTTGTACAAATGTAACTAAGAAAGGATGTACGTTGAAAAATTCTAGATGTAATTTCATAGAATTACTTAAATCTTCTTTATTTTTATGAATTTTCTTTAGTCCAGGAAGAATAGAATATAACCAACCACCAGCTTGCATTCTTTCATAGTTGAAAGAAGCTTGTAAAAGTAATGATCTCCAAACCATTCCATTTAAATCTTTTTTAGTTAAAACTTTCTCTTTACTTGTATCTCTATATTCCATCGCTATAATCCTCCTCACCATTTGCTGTTGCTACAGGTTCTAAGCTATCCATTTTTTTATTTATGAAGTAATCGTATAGAGCAATTATGAATCCAATTGCAGCAATACCTATAACAGGTAGATTTAGATAAGTTGCTAAGATAAATCCTAGTACAAAGAATATGATATAATTTTTCTTAAACATAATATTTAATAACATAGCAAATCCAATTGCAGGCATTAATCCACCAGCTACTCCAAATCCAGCTATTAACCACTCTGGTAAAAGCTCAACAATCTCTTTAGCTGCTTCAGCACCCAATGAAATTGGTAAAAATGTAACAACGAAATAGAATACAAATAATAGTGCCATTCCAAGATAGTTGATTCTTTCAATTCCACTTGTATTGCATTCTTCAGCAAACTTATCTGCCTTATGCATAACAGGTGAGAAGAAAGTAAACATCAATGTAATACAAGCTTGAACTGCTACAGCAAATGGGATTGCTATTCCAACTGCTGTTGCAGGATCTTGTTTAGTTAAAATAGCGAAAGCACTACCTATAATACCTCCAACTACAACGTTAGGTGGTTGTGCTCCTCCAACTGGCACTGCTCCCATCCATACAAGCTCAAGGGTAGCTCCAGCAATAAGCCCCATTTTTAAATCACCTAGAATTAAACCTACAATTGCTCCTGTTACAATAGGTCTATGGATATGAAAAAGTCCATTAAATAAATCAATACCAGCAATACCAGCAAATATTGCTATTAACAATGATTCTAGTAACATAGTCTTCCTCCCTTAAAAATTTATTTTATTAATTCCCAAATATTTTCTTTTGCTTCAGTAGGAACTCTTTGTATTTCTACTTCTACACCAAGTTCTTTTAATCTATTAAAAGCTTTTATATCATTATCATCAACACAAACAGCCTTTGAAATTTGTTTTTTTCCTTCAGACATATGCATATTTCCAACATTTACTTTTTTTATAGGAACTCCACCTTCAACTAATTTTACTACATCTTGAGGTGTTTCAGCTATGATAGCTATAAGTTGTCTATCAGCAGCTTTGTGAATGATATCAATAGTTTTTTGAATAGAAAAAAATCTTGTTTGAACCCCTTTAGGTGCAGCAAGGTTCATTAAATTTTGTCTAGTAGGATTAGTTGAAACATCATCATTAGGAACTAATAATAAGTTTGCTCCTGAATATTGAGTCCAAGCAGTAGCTACTTGACCATGGATTAATCTGTTATCAATTCTAGTTAAAACGATATTAGGCATAATAAAATCCTCCTTAAAATGTTGTGTTGTACGTACCTCTTTCGATAATTTTACAACTTTAAAAATATAATGTCAATAGATAAAATGTTTTTTTTTAGTATTTTTTTTATTAAAAAAGTTTAATTTGAAGTAAAAAACAAAAAAAATAAATTTAGTTGATTTAAAAAATTATAGGGGGTTTTAAAAAGTAAATTTATTATTTTTGTATATTATATTTTCTAAATAGAATATCTATTGTAAAATAGTTCTTTACAGTCTTAAAAAGAACAAAATGAGTTGTAAAAAACCTTGAAAAAATTTATTAGATACAAGTTGATTAAAAGTGATGAAAAAGCTGTATTTCTTGTATGATACAAGTTTAAGCCAGTAAAAATAAGGGTTGACAAGGAAAAGTAGAAAGGTTATACTTGTTATAACAAGATGATATCATTTTATTAAACCATGGGAGAAAAAATGTTTAAAATTGACAAAAAAAGTGAAATACCTTTATACCAACAGTTAGCTCATAGTATAAAAAAAGCTGTAGATGAGCAAAAGCTTAAAGAAAATGATAAAATTCCAGCAGAAAATGAATTTTGTAAAATTTATGATTTAAGCCGTACAACAGTAAGACAAGCTCTAGATATTTTAGAAAAAGATGGATATATTTATAAATTGAGAGGGAAAGGAAGTTATGTTTCTACTCCTAAGATATATCAAAATCGTTCTAGTTTTAGTAAGTTTTATGATGATATGAGAAGCCTTGGAAAAGTTCCAGTTTCAAAAATAATCTCATTGAAAATAAAAGTAGCTGATGCCTATGTAAGAGAAAAAATGCAACTAGAAGAGAATGAAATGCTATGCCAAATTAAATGGATAAGATATGGAAATAATGAGCCTCTTATTTATGAAACAATTAATCTTAACTATAAGCTAGTAGATGGAATAGAAATGAAAGAACTTACTGACAAAAAACTTTATGATATTTTATCTGAGGAGTACGGAATAAAAATGACACATGGAAAAGAGTTATTTTATCCATGTAAATTAGACATAAATGAAGCAAAAAATTTAGGATTAAAAGAAAATGATTTAGGAATGAAGGTAGAAAGGGTAGTGTTTCAAGGTAAAGATGTAGTAGAATATACAACTTCTACAGTAAGAGGAGATAGATTTATATATACTACAAATTTTTAGTTAAGTTTTAGGATTTTTTAGAAGATAAATTTAGGGGTGGTAAAATGACATTTATATCATTTGTGTTTATTACAGCATTAATAGCTTTTATATCTTGGTTAAAAACAAAAGATGAAGAGAATAGTGCAAAGGGGTATTTTTTAGCAGGTAGAGGACTGACAGCAACAGTAATTGGGTTTTCAATGGTTCTTACAAGTTTATCAACTGAACAACTTGTTGGAGTAAATGCTTCATCATATGCTAGTAACTTTTCAATAATAGCTTGGACAGTTCAATCAGTAATTCCATTATGTGTACTTGCAATATTCTTACTACCAAGATATTTAAAAGGTGGATTTACAACAATACCAGAGTTTTTCGAAGAAAGATATGATAAACAAACAAGACAGATAATGTCTCTTTTATTCTTAGTAGCATATACATTTGTAATGATTCCAGGAGCTTTATACTCAGGAGCAATAGCTTTTACACAAATATTTGACGTAGAAGCAATGTTTGGAGTAAGTTTTAATGTAGCATTATGGAGTGTGGTGTGGTTAATAGGAATTATTGGAGGAATATATGCTATATTTGGAGGATTAAAAGCAGTAGCAGTATCTGATACATTAAATGGTTTTGCTCTAATAATAGGTGGAGCTATGATACCTTTCTTTGCTTTAAAATATCTTGGAGAAGGAAGTATGGCAAAAGGAGTAGAGATAGTAACTACTACTCATATTGATAAACTTACAGCTTGGGGAGGAGCAGCAGATCCTGTACCTTGGACAACTATATTTACAGGAATCTTAATAGTAAACTTCTTCTATTGGACAACAAACCAAGCAATTATTCAAAGATCGTTAGCAGCTAAAAGTTTAGCAGAGGGACAAAAAGGTATATTATATGCAGGAGTATTCCTATTATTTTTACCATTTTTATTAAATGTACCTGGATTAGTATCATTCCATATTTTTGGAGATTCTATAAAAACAATAGACTTAGCTTATCCAATGTTAGTTTCAAAAGTACTACCTAAACCATTATTAGGTTTCTTTACAGCTTGCTTATTTGGAGCAATTTTAAGTACATTTAACTCATTTATCAATAGTGCTGCAACACTTTTCTGTTATGATATTTATAGACCAATATTTAAAAAAGATATTTCAGATGAAGATTTGATTAAAGTTGCTAAGATAGCAGGAACAATAATAGCAATAGTATCTATGATAATTGCTCCATTATTACAATATGGAACAGGAGGATTATTTTTACTATTAAAAAGATTTGCAGGATTCTTTAATATTCCAATAGTTGCTTTAGTAGCAGTAGGATTTTTAAATAAAACAATATCAGGAAAAGCAGCAAGAATAGTTGTATTACTACATGTTATTTTATACTATTCACTAGTATGGATTTTTAAAGTTCAAATAAACTTTACTCATGTAATGGGAGGATTATTTGTATTTGATATAGTTGCAATGTTTATACTAGGAAGTATTTTCAAAAGAGAAACTCCATATGTTCCATCAACAAGAAATAAATCAAATGTAGATTTAAGTGATTGGAAATATGTAAGAGAATTTTCAGCATTATTAATAATAGGTTTAGCATATCTTTATGCAGTATTATCACCAATAGGATTAGCTGGAGGAAATGGATTAGGAAGATTAACAGGAATATTTGTTGTATTAACAGTTATTATATTATTTATAATAAATAAAACAAAAAAAAGAAACAACTAAGGAGGCAGTATTAAATGAATAATATAGCTTTTATATTATTAGACCAAGTAAGAGTAGATATGCTTGGAACATATGGACATAAAATAGTAAAAACTCCAAATATGGATGCTATAGCAGCAGATGGAGTAAAGTTTAATAATGCTTTTACACCAGCTTCAGTGTGTGGTCCAGCAAGAACATCTCTTTTTACAGGACAGATGCCAAGTAATCATGAATTAATGAGAAATAGTGAAAAAGGTGGAGAGGGAGATCCTAAATTAGATAATCCTAATATCATAACTGAGATGGGAGATTATGCTAACTACTTAATTGGTAAATGGCATGTTGGAAAAACAGTACTCCCAAGAGATTTTGGATTTAGAGGACACAACTTTGATGGATATGGATATCCAGGAAGTGGAGTATACAAAAATATGGTATTTGCTCAAGGACCAAAACAGGAGCCAAGATATAGAGAGTGGTTAGAAGAGAAAGGATTTGAGATTCCAGAAGTAACAAGAGAGTATTTTGGAGAGAACCCACATCTTAGAGTTCAAGAGTTATGTGGATTATTAAGTGGACCAAGAGAAGCTTCATTACCATTCTTCGTAGTAGATGAAGCTAAAAAAGCTGTATTAGAAGCTAAAAAAGAAAATAAACCTTTCTTTGTATGGATGAACTTTTGGGGACCACATACACCATGTGTAATACCAGAGCCATATTATTCTATGTATAAGCCAGAAGATGTTGTGTTAGATGAGAGCTTTTATAATCCATTAGAAGGAAAGCCACTACACTATAAAGATATATCTAAAATGTGGGGAATGTGGAGTGCTTCAGAAGAGAGATGGAAAGAGGTAATCAGTAAGTTCTGGGGATATATAACTCTTATTGATGACGCTATTGGAGAGTTTGTAAAATTCCTTAAAGAAGAGGGATTGTATGAGAGTTTATTTATGGCAATAACTGCTGACCATGGAGATGCTATGGGAGCTCATAGAATGATAGAAAAGGGAGAGTTTATGTTTGATACAACATATAGAATCCCTATGATAATAAAAGATCCACTTTCAAATAGAAAAGGAGAGGAAGATAATAACTTTGTATATCTTCACGATTTAACTTCTACTTGTAATGAGGTAGCAGGGAAAAAAGCACCTGATTTCTTTGATGGAGAATCATTATTACCTATTTTAAGAGAGGGAAAAAATAATGATAGAAAAGGTGTATTAGGACAACTTGCTGGACATTTTGTGGCTTTTGAACAAAGAATGTGGAGAAGAGATGATTATAAACTTATCTTCAATGCCACTGATGTTGGAGAACTATATGATCTAAAAAATGACCCACAAGAGTTACACAATTTATTCTATGATGAGAAGTATTCTAAAATAAAAAGAGAGATGTTAGAAGAACTTCATGCTGAAATGGTAAAGATCAAAGATCCACTAGAAAACTGGTTATATAGAATAATCTATGAAATTTAATAGAGTTTAAATAAAAGGAGTTGTGGCAAATGATTTGTGACAACTCCTTTAAAATAAATTCTTGTAAAAAAGTGATAAAAGTGGTATTATCATAATAATTGGAAAATATTATGATGGAGGAATCTTATGTTATTAGGAAAAGAGAGGATTCCACTGTACTATCAATTAGCAGAGATTATAATAGGAGAGATAGAGAGTAAAGGGTTACATGAAAATGATAGGTTACCTGCTGAAAGAGAGTACTGTGAGAAATATAAATTAAGTAGATCAACAGTAAGGCAAGCTATAGATTATTTGGAGAAAAAGGGATATATATATAAAATTCAAGGAAGTGGAACTTTTGTTTCCTCTCAAAGATTAAAACAAAAACTTTTAAAATTTTATAGTTTTACAGAGGAAATGAAAAAACAAGGTAAAGTTCCTGAATCTAAAATTTTATCTTTTAAAGAAGTTGAAGCTAGTGAAAAAATTTCTAAAGAATTAAATATTGAAAAAGGAGATAAGGTTTTTGAACTGATAAGGCTTAGATTGGCAGATGGAGAGGAAATTATGTATGAAAAAACATACCTACCTGTGAAAAAATTTCCAAATTTATCAAAAAAAGATTTGCTAATTAGTCCATTATATGATATCCTACAAAGTAGATACAAGATGATATTCACAAAAGCCATTGAGAGATTTTCATTAGAAATTTCTGACAAAAAGGTTGCTGATGTACTTTCAATAGTAGAGGGAACACCAGTTATAAAGCTTCAGAGATGGACATATACAGGAATAGAGATTATCGAGTACACCATAAGTTCAGTTAGAGGAGATAGATTCGAATTTGAAGTTGAACTTGAGGAAGAGCAAAATAACAGACTCTAACGGGTCTGATTTTAATTAAAATAAAATTGGTACGGACAACAGTATAAATTTTAGGAGGAGAAGATGAATTATTTTGTAGGAATAGACATAGGTGGGACAAATGTTGAGATAGGTATTTTAAATGCTCAAGGAGATATTTTAGGAAAAGAGAGTATAAAAACTGAATCTAAAAAAGGAGCAGAGGATACTTTTAATAGAATTTGGAATAAGACAAAGGAATTAGCTGAAAAATTAAAAATTAAGGTAGAGGATATAGAAGCTATAGGATTAGGGATACCTGGACCAGTAGTGAATAACTCAGTGGTAAAAATAGCAGCAAACTTTTCATGGAATAACGATTTTCCTGCTAAGGATTTGATGGAGAAGGTAACAGGAAAACCAGTAAAAGTTGGAAATGATGTTAAGGTAATAGCTTTAGGAGAAACACTTTTTGGAGCTGGAAAAGGGTATAAAAATAGTATAACAATACCAATAGGAACAGGAATAGCAGCTGGAATAATAATAGATGGAAAAATATTAGAAGGAGCTGGAGGAGCAGCTGGAGAGTTTGGACATGTAGTGGTAAATAAAGAGGGGTATAAATGTGGTTGTGGACTTACTGGTTGTTTAGAAACTTATTGCTCAGCTACTGGTATAGTTAGAGAGGGAAGAAGAAGATTAGAGCTAGATAAAAATAATGCCTTATATGAAGTAATAGGTGGAGATTTAGAAAAACTAGAAGCAAAGCATATATTTGATTTAGCTAAAAAAGGAGATAAATTTTCAAGTGAGATTGTAGATTTCTTCTGTGAAAAATTAGCTGAAGGGGTAGGAATGCTTTTAAATATAATCAATCCAGAAATAATAATATTTACTGGTGGTGTAGCAAGAGCAGGAGAGATAATTACAGATGGTGTAAAAAAATATCTACCTAAATATGCATTAGGAATGACAATGGAAAACCTTATTTTTACATTTGGTAAGTTAGAAGAGGAAGCGGGAATAAAGGGAGCAGCAGCCCTTGTAATGAATAAATAAAATAAATTGAGGATAAAAGGAGAAAAAAGATGGAATTTAAAAATTGTGTAACTTGGCAAGAAATAATTCAACAACCTTCTATTTGGAGAGAGGAACTAGAAATAGTAAAAAATAACCTTAAGTCAATAGGAGCTTTTATTGAAAAAGTTCAAGGAAAAAAAGTAAAAGTAGTTTTTACAGGGGCAGGTTCTTCTGAATTTGTAGGAAATACTCTTTGTTCATATGTAAACAGCAAAGTAGATATAGATGTTTTATCAGTACCAACTACTGATATAGTATCTATGCCAGAACAATATTTAGAAGCAGATACAGCTACTATATTAGTTTCATGTGCTAGATCAGGGAATTCTCCTGAAAGTGTAGCTACAGTAAACCTAGCTGATAAATTAGTGAAAAATATTTATCACATCTTTATAACTTGTAATCCAGAAGGACATTTAGCAAAAATTTCTAAAGAGGGAGATAATAAATATCTTCTACTAATGCCTGAAAAAACAAATGATAAGGGATTTGCTATGACAGGAAGTTTCTCATCAATGGTAGTAGCAGGGGTATTAGTTTTACTAAGAAAAGATTTTGCTGAAATGGAAAGAAAAGTTACTTATGTAGCTAACTTAGTAGAAAAAAATCTAGAAAAAATATTAGCAGATGCTGAAACAATAACTGACTTAGATATAGAGAGAATAGTTTATTTAGGAGATGGAGCTTTAAAAGGATTAGCTGAAGAGGTATCTTTAAAAGTTCTAGAGTTAACAGGTGGAAAATTGGCTTCTTTCTATAACACATTTTTAGGATTTAGACATGGACCTAAATCAATAGTAAATGATAAAACAGCTATCGTATGTATGATGTCAAATAATCCATATACAAGAATATATGAATTAGACCTTTTAAAAGAGTTTAAAAATGAAGGTGGAAAGAAAAAAATAATCGTACTAGATACTGTATGTGATGAAGAGGTAAAAAATAACTGTGATTATTACTTCTCATTTGCTGATGAAAAACTAGGAGAGATTGAAGAGGTATTTGCGGGATTAGGATACCTAGTATATGGACAATTAATATCTTTAGTAAAATCTGCAAAATTAGGAATTAACCCTGATAATCCATGTCCTACAGGAGAGGTTAACAGAGTAGTTAAAGGTGTAATTATCCATGAATATAATAAATAATTTTTTAAAAAAGTAAATTTAAAATTTTAATAGATTTATAGGAGGAAAAAATGTTAGTATCAACAAGACAATTATTATTAGATGCTCAAAAAGGAAAATATGCTGTACCAGCTTTTAACGTACATAATATGGAAACAATTCAAACAGTAGTAGAGGCAGCTGTAGAGTTAAGATCTCCAATTATAGTTGCTGCAACTCCAGGAACAATGAAATATGCAGGACCAGAGTTTTTTATAAAACTTGTAGAAATTTGTGCAAATAAATATGATATCCCTATTGCTATGCACTTAGACCATCATGAGAGCTATGATGAGATAGTAAACGCTATTCAATTAGGAACTAAGTCAGCTATGATAGATGCTTCTCACTTTGATTTTGAAGAGAATATCAGAAGAGTTAAAGAGGTAGTAGATTATGCTCATAGATTTGATGTAACAGTAGAGGGAGAGTTAGGAGTTCTTGGAGGACAAGAGGACGACTTAGTAAGAGATGATAAAGATAGCAAATATACTAATCCAGTTCAAGCTAAAGAGTATGTAGAGAGAACAGGAATTGATTCTCTAGCAGTAGCTATTGGAACAGCTCATGGAGTATATAAAGAGGAGCCAAAATTAGATTTCGAAAGACTTGCAGAGATAAGAGCAGTTGTAGATGTACCATTAGTATTACACGGAGCTTCTGGAGTACCAGCTGATCAAGTTAAAAAAGCTATTGAATTAGGAATTACAAAAGTAAATATTGCAACAGAGTTAAAGATGCCATTTGCTGAAAAATTAAGAGAAGTATTAGTAAATAAACCAAATGAAAGCGACCCTAGAAAATATTTTGGACCAGCTAAAGAGGTTATGAAAAAAGTTGCTATGGAAAAAATCTTAATGTGTGGAAGTAACGGGAAAGCATAATGAGTAGAGTATTAACAGTTACTTTAAACCCAGCTATTGATGTGAGATATAATGTTGAAAATTTTAGATTAGGAAATGTCAACAGAACTCAAGGGATAGAAAAAAATGCTGGTGGAAAAGGAATAAATGTAAGTAGAATAATAAACCTTTTAGGTGGAGATATATTAGCAACAGGTATAGTTGGTGGATTTACAGGAAAACTTTTCTTAAAAAAATTAAATGAAAACTCTATAAAAAACAATTTTTTAGAGAGTGAGTATGAAACAAGAACATGTATTGCTATAATTGATGAGAAAATAGATGGAATTACAGAGATCCTAGAGTCTGGAAAAGGAGATATGGAAGTTTGTAATCTATTTATAAAAAAATATTTAGAAATATTAGAAGATAAAGAGATTAAAGTAATATGTGGTTCTGGAAGTTTACTAAAGGGAATAGACCCATTAGTTTATAATACTCTTATTGAAGAGGGAAATAAAAGAGGTATAAAATTTATTCTTGATACAAGTGGAAGTACACTAGTAAAGGGAATAGAAGCTAAGCCTTTCCTTATAAAACCTAATCAAGAGGAGTTAGAGGATATTTTAGGAAGAAAATTAAACTCTATTGAAGAGATAGCAGATGCAGCTAGAGAGCTTATGAAAAAAGGAGCTGAAAATGTTATGGTAACTCTTGGAGGAGCAGGAGCCTTACTTATAACACCAGAGAGAGTATATAGAGGAACATTTCCTAAAGTAGAGATAAAAAATACTGTTGGTTCAGGAGATTCAACAGTAGGGGGATTTGCTTATGCACTTTCTCAAGGAAAAGATTTAGCAGAGTGCTTTAGATTAGGAATAGCTTGTGGAACTACTAACGCTATGTTAGATTCTACAGGAACAATAGATATGGATATTTTAAATAATATTCTACCTAAAATAGAGATAAAATAGCTTTATAATAAAAGGAAAAAGTTTATTGTATTACCCTATAGGTTAACAAAACTTTTTCCTTTTTTCTTAAAGTAATTTACTGGCTAGGTAGTTACTATTATTCATTTAAACCAAAGTATTTCCCAGGAGAAACTCCCTCATATTTCCTAAAGATTCTTATAAAAGTATTTGAACTATTGTATCCAATTCTTTCGGCTAAATCTTTTATTTTAATATCTTTATTTTCAGCCATAATCTCTTTGGCTTTTTCTATCCTATAGATATTTAGATAGTTTTTAAAATTATCCCCCATAACTTTTTTAAATAAAATACTTGTATATTTAAAAGAGTGTCCTAGATAATCAGCAAGATTATCAAGAGAGATATCTATATGGTAATTATCTTCAAGATATTTTTCTATTTTATTTTTTATATCAGAGTTATCATCTTCATCTTTTTCTTTAGCTATTTTACATACATCTAGAATTTTTTCTTCAAATTTTTCTCTAAGCTCTTTTAAATCATTGGCTCTTAAAATTTCTTCACTACTAAAAATTTTAGGGTCAATATCTGAATTCATCTCTTTTAATTGAATTAAAATTCTTCCTAAACTATTATAAAGAAGCCCACTAAATTCTTTTAAATGTTTTTTATCAATATCTGCTGTGTTACTCTCATCAAATATTTCATCTAAGATTCTTTTAATTCCTATCTCATTAGCATTTAAAGTTTTAGTTATAAGCTTAGCTTCTATCTCAATAGGATAGTAATATTTCTTAGTTTGAGTTTCGTCTAAATCTTTAAGGAAAATAACTCTTTTTTGTTTGAATACAAACTTGTAATCTAATATTTTTTTAGCTTCTTTGTATGCTCTTGGCATCTCATTTAATTTAGCATATTCTTTTGTAATAGCAATAGAAAATGTCAATTTGAAGTTTCTTTCACAATGATTAGCAAGACAGATCATTACCTCTTCTAACTCTTCTTCGCTAAGTTTATCTTCTAAAATAATAGCAATACTCTTATAGTCTATATCTACTATTTCATAAATAACTTCCTCTTCAAAATATTTAGAAACAAACTCTTTAGAGATTTTAATCTTATCATAAATATTATCTGTAACTTCTACATCTAAAATTTCAAGAATTAAAACTCTATAGTTTTTTAAATTTAAAACAGGGATATTTGAGATAATATCTTGAATACTTTCTAAATTATTTAATCCAAGTAAAAAATCTTTAATTTTTTTTCTGTTTTGATAAACTTTCATATCACTAATAGTATATTCAAGATTTTTATTTTCTAATGTGATTTCCTCAATCTTCTGTTCTATAAATTTTACTTCTTGCTTGATATTTTTTCCTGAATAACCAATTTTAGTAGCTAAACTTCTAACAGGCTCAATTATAAAAAGTTTTAATAGATAGCATAAAAAGTATAATATTCCTGCTATTACAATAAGTTTAAATAATTCATAAGAAAAAATTTCAACCCTATTAATTTTAGGGAAACTATATATAAAATCACCATTAAAATAACTTATTTTAAATTTAATCATTTTTTCTGGAATAATATCAGAAAAAGGAGGTTTTTTTCCTAGATTGATATTAAAATTTCCGTTAGTCAGATACCAGTTATCTAATTCAAAATATATTTCTGAAAAAAAAGCTTCTCTATCTAAAGAGATTATCCAATAAATATTACTATTTTTCTCAAAACTTCCTTGATAAAATACAAAATTTATTTTTTCTCCCACTTTATTAAGAAATTTTTGTTTTTCTTCTAAATTTTCAGGAAAATCATTGTATTTGAAATATTGAGTTTTATCCATAACTCCTAAATTAGAAAAAACTAAATTTTCATTTTTTTCAAAAAATTCTATTGAAAATCCAAGTCTATTATATATAGTATTAGTTTTTTTCAAATATTCATAAAGTTTAATTCTCTTATATCTTTTTTCACTAATAGAAGAGTTTTCAGAAAAATATGCTTTAAATTGTGAACTAGTTTTTAACTCATAAAGAGTAATATTAAGAAAATTTAATTTTTTATCAATGCTCTGGTAAAGCTCTTCGGCTTTTTGTAAATTTTCTTTTTGGGTTTGATTGAGTATTTTATTAGTATTATAGATAGTCAATAAAAATATAATAAGGAAAACAAATATTGGAATAAGTTTATTTGAAATTTTATTCCAATACTCTTTTTTTAAAATAGTTTTCATAACACTCTCCTAAGCATAAAGTTAATTACTAGAAATAAATCTCTCATAAGCTTTTTGGTTTATTTCTAATGCTTCATTTAATCCAATATGTTTTAATTCTTTTAAAAAATTATCATATGTAGTATCGAAGTCTTCAACTCCTAATATCCATCTTTGACACATATCTTTAACAAAGGTATCTAATTTAGGTTTTATAGTTTGCAATTTTTCATTTTCAGCTAAGGTATATTTTAGTGTAGGCATAGGTTCTACTAAGAAGCCTTCTTGAGTATATCTTTTCATCCAAAAATTTGCATCAGTTTCTCCCCAAGCTTTTTCATACTCATAATCTTGAGGACCACCTATTCTAAATTGAACTCCCTCTTCTCTTAAAACTTGTAGAGGAGTTCTATTTTTATCCTTCATAACCTTCTTAGTAAAATATTTATTTCCATCAATATCTCTTAGAAATGTATCTCCCTCAATTCCCCAGTTAGCTAACTCATATCCTTTAGGAGAAAACCAATAATCAAAGTATTTTATAATAGATATAGGATCTTGAGCTGATTTAGTTATTCCCCAGCCACCTAAATAAGTTGGTCTAGCATCTGGAGCATAACGTTTACCTTTATATAGTGGGGGGTCAATAGCTATAAATTCAAAATTATTAACCTCTTCCTTTAATGAGGTATTATATGTACTTGTACTACTAAACCAATCAAATGTAGCTCCACCAAGATTATTTTTTAAAATATAATCTCTTGTTTGAAACCCTCTTGTAAAAATTTCAGAATCAATTAATTCTTCACTATACCATTTTATAACTTCTCTAATAGCTTCTTTAAATCTTTCTTCTTTAGGACCAAATTTAACTTTATTTTCATCTATATAAAAACTTATTTCAGCTCCAAATAAACCTAAGAGCTCTTTTTCCACAAACTCTGTATTTCTTTCAAAATATGGAATCTCATCAGGTATTCCATTACCATTTGGATCTTGAGTTTTAAAAGCTTTTAAAGTTTTATAAAACTCTTCCATTGTATTAGGAACTTTTAAATTTAAGTTATTAAGCCAATCTCTTCTAATATAGAGCCCCTGGGAAGCTCTCATAGCATACCAATCATAATAATCTGGGATAAAATATATGTTTCCATCTGCAGAAATTGCATCTTTTTTATAACGTGGATATTTTTCAAAAAAAGCTTTAATATTAGGAGCATATTTATCAATTAAATCATTTAGAGGAAGTATTTTTCCATTCATTCCAAGCTCTTCAAGTTTATCTCCTTGACTTAATGAGATGATATCTGGTAACTCTCCAAAGGTAATCATTAAATTAAAAGCTTGTATTTCATCAGCAAGATTTTTTGAACCAATTCCTTTCAATTTAATATTCGTATCTTTAAATGCTTCCTTAAATACAGACCAATTTTCATTAAAAACTAAGTCATTATGTATAGCTAATATTGTAACTTCCAATGGCTTGTCAGTTATTTTTAAATTATCTTGAGAGTATGTTGGAATTATAAAAAAAATAATTTCTAATAAAATAAATAATGTTTTTTTTAATATCATAATCTCTCCTTTTCTTTCAATAAACTGCCACTTAACAAGTATTATTTTATCATAAATTTTTTGTTTTTTCTATGTCAAAATTCTAGAGGATATTTTTATAAAATTTTTTGAAAATATAGACGAAAAAATAATTTGTAAATTTTAATAAATTTTAAATATTAAGAGGAAGATAGACGAAATTATAAAAAATAACTGTTTGATAAGAAAAAAATACAATAAAAAATGAAAATAAAACATCAAAAAAAATGTACAAAAAAAGGAAAAAAATAAAAAATATAAAAAAAATAAACAAACAAAAAGGAGAAGAATACAGAAATAGAAATAATTTTAAAAAAATAACTCTAAAATAAAACATCATCATTATTCTATTTTGTATTGAAAGAGAATAATGATGATTTCGATATTCTATTTTGTATTAAAAAAGAATAATGAAGATTTACATTAAGCCGAAATTTTAATATTATGTTGATGTAAAGTGAAGATAAAAAGAGGGAGGATTAACTATGAAAAAACCAAATTTACTTTTTATATTTGCAGATCAATGGAGAAGAGATGCAATGGGATTTATGAAAAAAGATGAAGTAATAACTCCTAATATTGATTCTTTTGCAGAAGAAGCATTAAGTTTTGATAATGCTATGAGTGCATGTCCACTATGTTCTCCTAATAGAGCTACTATGTTTACTGGAAAATATCCAATAAGTCATGGTGTATGGACAAACTGTAAAAATGGTTTAAATAATGTATTTTTAAAAGAGGAAGAGATTACTCTAATGGATGTTTTAAAAAATAATGGATATACAACAGGGTATATAGGAAAATGGCATCTAGATCTTCCAGAGAGTAATTTAGTAGAAAATCCAAAATCTGGAGCAAGAGATTGGGACGCATATACTCCACCTGGAAAGAAAAGACATGGGGTAGATTATTGGTATTCCTATGGAGCTTATGATCATCACTTAGAACCACACTATTGGAATGATAGTGAGGAAATGATACAGGTAAAACAATGGTCTGTAGAGCATGAAACAGATAGAGCATTAGAGTTTATTGATAAAAACAAGGAAAATCCTTTTGCCTTGATAGTTTCATGGAATCCACCACATACACCACTTGATTTGGTACCACAAAAATATGTAGATATCTATGCTGGTAAAAAATTTAAGGTAAACCCAAATGTTCTTTTAACTGATGTAACTGACCATACAGAGTCAGTAAATCCAAGACTTAATTTCACTGATGATGAGTATCAGGAGATAATGAGAAAATATTTTGCAGCAGTAACTGGAGTAGATGAAAACTTTGGAAGACTATTACAAAAATTAAAAGATGATGGACTTTATGATGATACAATAATTGTTTTAACAGCTGACCATGGAGAGTTACTGTGTGCTCATAGACTATGGAGTAAGCATGTATGGTATGAGGAATCAGTAGCAGTTCCTTTTATAATAAAGTATGGAGATAGATATATAAAAGGAAGAACAGAAAGTGTATTAAATGGAGTAGATATAATGCCTACAATACTTTCACTTATGGGGTTACCAATTCCTAATACTGTAGAAGGAGTAGACTTAAAAGAGGTTATACTTACAGGAGATAAGAAAGAAAACTATGCAATACTTTCTGCATATCCTGGACAAGTGAGAGCTGTAAAAGGTTTTGAAGAGATAGGAGAAAAAAATATAGATTATGGGTGGAGAGCTGTAAGAAGCGAGAGATATACCTATGTAATCAATAGAGGATATAGATTAGATTATGGAGTGGAAAGATTACTTTATGATAATATAGCAGACCCATATCAACTAAATCCAGTAAAAATAGATAAAATAGAAGAAAATCCATTAGCTGAAAAATTTGAGAAAATTTTAAAGGAATGGGCAAATAAGTATCAAGATAATTTTAAATTTTAAATAGTTGTAGGAGGAAATAAGATGGAATTAACTAAAGAGATGAGAGAAAGATTTTCAAAAGATGTAGAATTACCAAGAGAGATGCTATTTGGAGCATTACATGAAGCATTAAAAAAGATAGATCAGAATTGTAAAACATTTATCAATACATACCCAAGACCTTGTAGTACTAACTATATCTATCCTGGAATATTAAATGGAGGAGAATGGGACGACTGGACTAGTGGATTCTGGACAGGAATGTTATGGCTAGCTCATGAAATAACAGGAGAAAAGAGATATAAAAATGTAGCTCAATTTCAAATAAAATTTTATGATGAGAGAATAACAAATAAAGTAGGAGTAAACCATCACGACTTAGGATTTTTATATACTCCATCAGCAGTAGCAGGATATAAAGTAGCGGGATTAGAAAGAGCTAAAGTAGCAGCATTAAAAGCAGCTGATCATCTATTAGGAAGATTTAAAGAAAAAGGAGAATTTATTCAAGCATGGGGAGATTTAGATGATCCTAATGCATATAGACTAATAATAGATTGTAATATGAATGTACCTTTACTATTTTGGGCAACAGAGGTAACAGGAGATCCTAAATATAGAGAGGTAGCTACAAAACACATTAATACAGCAGCAAGTGTAGTAGTAAGAGAGGATAGTTCAACACATCATACATTCTTCTTTGATCCAGAAACTGGAAAACCAACAAAAGGAGTAACAGCACAAGGAGCATCAGATGAATCAGCTTGGGCAAGAGGACAAGCATGGGGAGTATATGGATTCCCACTAGCATATAGTTACCTAAAAGATGAAAAATTTGTAACACTATTTAAGAGAGTAACAAACTACTTCTTAAATAAATTACCAGCAGACAGCGTATGTTACTGGGATTTAATGTTTGATGATAATTCTGGAGAAGAGAGAGATACATCAGCAGCAGCAATAGCAGTATGTGGAATGTTAGAGATGTTAAAATATTTACCAGATACAGACCCAGATAAGAAAATTTATAAGAATGCTGTAAATACAATAATGAAATCATTAATAGAGAAATATACAACAAAGGATATAGAATATTCAAACGGATTGTTAACTCAAGCAGTATATAGTAAACCACATGGTTCAGGAGTAGATGAGTGTTGTATATGGGGAGATTACTTCTATATGGAAGCACTAGTAAGAATAATGAAGCCAGAGTGGAAAATGTACTGGTAATAAATTAAAATAATATAGGAATATTGAGGAGAATAAAACAATGGAAGCGAATAAAACTATAAGACCTTTTGGTATGAGAGATAAGATAGGTTATCTTTTTGGAGATTTTGGAAACGACGTAATGCTTATATTTGTAAGCCAATTTTTAATGGTATTCTATACACAAGTATGGGGAATGAAGCCAGCAGTAGTAGGAACAATGTTTCTAGTGTCAAGACTAGTAGATGCTTTTACAGATATAACTATGGGAAGAATAGTTGATACTGCTCCACAAGGTAAAGATGGTAAGTTCAAAAAGTGGATAAGAATAATGGCAGCTCCAGTTGCTATTGCAAGTTTCTTAATGTATCAATCATTCTTAAGAGATTATCCAATGATTGTGAAAATAGTATATATGTATATAACTTACTTATTATATGGAAGTATTTGTTTTACTGGAATAAACATTCCTTATGGAGCAATGGCTTCAGCTATAACTGACAAACCAGATGAGAGACAATCACTTATTACATTTAGAGCAATGGGAGCATATATTGGAGAGTTTTTAATAGGATTCTTTGGACCATTAGTAATCTATCAACGTATAATAACAGATGAAGGAGTTCAAGTAGTTATCAGAAATAATGGAAATATATTCCCAGTTGCAGCTGGAGGAATATCTTTAATAGCAATAGTATGTTACTATATCTGTTATACTTGTACAACAGAACGTATAAAAGTACCTGCATTAAGTAAAGAGGGGGTATCTTTTGCAAGCTCTGTTAAGATGATATTTAGCAACCGTGCTATGATAGGAATACTAGGAGGAACTGTATGTTTAATATTTGGTAACCTATTAACTGGTGGAGTAAATGCTTATCTATATGCTTACTATTTCAAAATGCCAGAAGCACTTTCAACATATAATGCTATTAAATTAGGAGTAGCTTTAGCAATGGCAACAGGAGTTACTTTAGTAGTTAAGAAAATTGGAAGAAGAGAGTCTATCAGCGTGATGGCAGGGCTTGCTTCATTAGTATTTGCTTTATTATTCTTCTTAAGAATAAAAAATCCTTGGGTATATGTTGCTATTTCATCAGTTGGATTCTCAGGAGTAACTTTCTTTGGATATACAGTATGGGGAGCTATCATAGATGTTATTGATGACGCAGAGATTAAAAGTGGAAAAAGAGAAGATGGAACACTTTATGCTATCTATTCATTCTCGAGAAAAATTGGACAAGCTCTTGGAAGTAGTATAGTAGGATATGCTCTTGCAATTATAGGATTCCAATCTGGAGTAAAAGAGCAAACACAAGAAGTTTTAAATGGAATCTATAACTTAGCAACTGCTGTTCCTGCAACATTATTCTGTTTAGTTGTGTTAATGTTTATGTTAGTATATCCACTATCTAAGAAGAAAGTTAACGAGAATGCAGAAATTTTAAGATTAAAAAGAGAAGCGAAAAATAATTAATTCTCTGGAGGAATTATGCAGAATATAAAAGCTCTATTTAGGGAAGAAAAAATAAATAAAACTATTGAAAATTTAAAAAATAATGGATTTGATGTAGTATTAGTAAATAATGTAGAAGAAGCTGAAAAGCTTACATTACAAGAGATACCAAGAGGGAGTTCTATAAGTATGGGAGGCTCTGTTACTTTAAATATGACAGGGCTTCTACAAAAATTTAGAAGTGAAGAGTATTCTTTCTTTGAAAGATTTGCTCAACCTACTTGGGAAGATACAGTAAAAGTTATGAGAGAATCTCTTTTAAGTGATTACCTTGTAACAGGAACAAATGCTATAACTGAAGATGGAAAATTGTTACAAGTGGACTCTGGTGGGAATAGAGTAGCAGGTATGGCATATGGTCCAAAAAATGTTATAGTTATAAGTGGAATAAATAAAATAGTAGCTGATACTCATGAGGGACTTGAAAGATTAAAATATGCAGGACCTTTAAACTCTAAAAGATTAAATCATAAAACACCTTGTAATATAAGTGGAAAATGCGAAAACTGCTCTACTCATATGAGAATGTGTAATTTTATATCTATTATTTCAAACGGTAAAAGACCTTTTGGAAATGTAAAAGTAATTTTAATAAAAGAGGAATTGGGATACTAATGGATAAAAATGTATTATGGTATAAAAATAAAAGAGTTGAAGAGTTAAGTAAGGTACTATTGGATAAAGAGTATTTGATTCATTGTGTAGAAAGTTTAGAAGAGGGAAAAGAAAGAATAATCTCTTTACTTAACAAAGATAAAACAGTAGCTCTAGGAGATACTTGGGAATTAAATACAGAGGAATTCATAGAGAGATTAAAAGAGTGTAAATTTTTTAACTATATGGAAGCTGGAGAAAAGAAAGAAGAGATAAAAAGAGATTCTTTAACAGCGGAGATAGCTATATTAGAAGGGGAATTTATAAGTGAAGATGGACAGATAGTTATGGTAGGAGATTATAATACAAGCTCTGCACTATTTGGTGCTGAAAATATAATTATACTTCTGTCTGAAAATAAAATTGTTAAAAATTTAGATATAGCCTTAGATAGAGTTGAAAAATTAAAAAAATACTATAAATTAAAAAATGAAAAATTAGGAAATCTGAATGATGGATTAAGTATTGGAGTTATTGAGAATGGAAGAAAGTTCAATAAAAGAATAACTTTAATATTTACATTGGAGGATACTGGGTTATAAAATAAAGAGCAAGTAACTTTATAGTTGACTTGCTCTTTTTATATTTAATATTTTAGAACTCTTAATTTTCCGTTTAAGAAAAAGGCAGTTTTACCGTAGAAAAGAGTATCATTTAATTTATAAGTTTTCTTTTGATTATTAATTTCCTTTGTAGAATTGAAGAAAATAATTTCATCATTATCTAAAGAGATTTTAATAGCTTTAGATTCATTTTCCTCAACTAAATCATCATTTCCTCTTCTCACTTGGATTTTCTCCAATTCAAAATCTTTAGGAGAGATTACAGTTATTATTGTAGTAGCTCCACTATTTAAAAAATTAGTAGTGATACGTTTACTAGGTTGGAGCTTATTATATTCTTTAGAGATTTGAATATCTTTTATATCAATATCCAATTTATCAGACCACTTCATAAATAGAGTATTTTTTCCTTGAAGGGTAACAGAGTTATTCTCAATAGTTGGAGTAATCTTATCATCAAGGTTAAAAAATTGAGAGTACTTATGTTCTCCTGATGTATTAAACTGGTCTACTATAATCCATAGCTCTGGTTTTAGATAAAAGATTTTTCTCATAGGAATAACGGGATTAGGAAGATTAAGATATCCTAAATGAGCTCCCTCTACATAGTCAAAATTTTTATTAAATTTATAATAATTATTTAAGGGAAGAGCAGCTTCAACTATTCCCCAAGCACCTTTAAATTTAGAAAACATCTCATCATCTACAATAGTTGTATTATGAGCATAACAATTTTTCAATTCTACTCTTACAGGATTTTCTTCCACATAGGTATATCTACCAGAATCAATTAAGAAATCTTCTCCATGATAGTTTAAATCGAAATGGAGTAAATTAGCATGTCCATGTCCACTTCCAATAGCTCCACAGTTAAACCATAGATAGTTCCCATCTTCGTGAAAAGAGTTACGTAGGAAGAAGTTTCCACTCTCTTCAAGAGCCATAGAAGGATATTTAGGATAGTTAGTAGGAATACTAGGATAATTTTTTATACTTTCTTCATCTAATTCCCAGATAGATTCAAAATCAATTTCAGAATACCCTGCAGATTTTAGAGTTCCATCTTTTAAAATAGCAGCACATCTAGTAATAATATCTCTTAAATCTGTATAATCACTATCTCCTTGCATAGGTTGAGTATGGCTAGGTTTTTTCATAGCCATATTTGAGTATCCTATTTTAGATATTGTTCTTTTTAAAAATGGGGGAATAGAAAATTTATGCTTTTTAAAATTTATTGCCACTTCAAGAATACAGTTTAAAACTTCATTTTGATACATAGGAGATTGTTCCCAATGTACTCCATCTGGTAATATTTGAATAGCACATTGATGTTTCAATCTTTTTAATGGTATAGAAAAATAATCAGTATCAGTGAGGTGGTAATAAAAAGCAAAAGTAATAAGTCCACAATTTTGTAAAACACCCCAATTACTTAAAATTCTAAAATCATCATAAACTTCAAGTAACACATCACATTGTTGTTTTAAAGATTTAAATATTTTTGTTTTAAACTCTTTATCAAAAGTATAATCTTTTTCAAAAATTTCTAAAGTTTTAATCCAGTTGATACATCTAAGTCCCATTTCAATAGTTCGAGAACAACCTTTATACTCTTCAGAAAAGATATCTACACTATCAATCCAAGAATTTATTTGTCTGATAAAAGTATCTAAATATTTTTTATCTTTTGTAAGATGATAGGCTTTGGCTAAGAAAGTCCAGAATTTATGTCTATTCATCATAAAGGTCCACTCTGGATCATCAAAAGGGATATGATTCCATTTTATATCATCATCAAAAGTTACTGGAGTTTTACAAACTTCCATATCCCATTTGTGGTTAAAAATAAAGGTATTACAGCAAATCATATCAGCTGTTTCTATTAATGTTTCTTTAGTCATATCTGCCATATTTTCCTCCTAAATATTTGTTATATATTTATTTTAAAAAATAAAATAGGATATGTAAATCTTTGTTTTTCTTTATCTTTTTTTAGAAAAAAATGTAGATAAAATAGAAATAGAAAATTAAATATAGAAATTTGAATATAAAAAAAATAGTAGTTTTATCCTTAATAATATAGGATAATATAATTGAAAAAATCCTGTTTTTATGATAAAATAGTTTACTGGAATGGTAAAAAAATACAGGAAATATTTAAAAATAAAAAGAGAAATAAAGGAGTAAAAATTGAATACAGAATTATTTATAAAATTATTATTGATAGTAGGAATAGGAGCAGGAATTGGTTGGGTAACTAACTATGTTGCAATAAAAATGTTATTCAGACCATACAAAGAGATAAACTTAGGATTATTTAAAATACAGGGGCTTCTACCTAAGAGAAAGCACGAGATAGGAGAGAGCATAGCCGAGGTTATTCAAACTGAGTTAGTTTCTTTACAAGAGATTTTAAAATCTTTAGATGGGGAGAAACTTGAAAAAGAGATGAGTGCGGTTATTGACAGAATTTTAGAAGAGAAACTTCAAAGTGAAATAACAAGAAATTTTCCTATGTTAGCTATGTTTTTAAGTAGTGATATGCTAGAAAAAATAAAAGGTATAATAAAAAATTCAATTTTAGAAAATAAAGATAATATAGTTGAGATGTTTTCAAATTATTTAAAAGGGAATGTAGATTTTAAAGGAATTATTGTAAAAAATGTAGATGCCTTCTCATTAGAAAAATTAGAAGAGGTAACATACACTTTAGCAGCGAGAGAGTTTAAACATATTGAAGTAATAGGAGCAATATTAGGAGCAATTATTGGTTTTGTTCAATTTATCATTGGAATGATAATGTAAGGAGAAATAAGTGGAGAGAGTAGTAGCAAATGAAGAGTTTGAAAATGAGATAGAGGTACAAAAAAGTCTAAGACCAAAAAGTTTTAGAGAGTATATAGGACAGGAGTCTTTGAAAGATAAGATGTCAATATATATAGAGGCAGCTAAAAGAAGAGGAAGTTCTGTAGACCATATACTATTATATGGCCCTCCTGGACTTGGAAAAACTACTCTAGCTGGGGTTATTGCCAATGAGATGGGAGCAAATCTTAAGATAACTTCTGGTCCAGTACTAGAAAGAGCAGGAGATTTAGCAGCAATACTTACATCTTTAGAGGAGAATGATATATTATTTATAGATGAAATCCATAGATTAAATAATACAGTGGAAGAGATACTTTATCCAGCTATGGAAGATGGAGAGTTAGATATTATAATTGGGAAAGGACCATCTGCTCGTTCTATCAGAATAGAGTTGCCTAATTTTACATTGATAGGAGCTACTACAAGAGCTGGACTTTTAAGTTCTCCACTTAGAGATAGATTCGGAGTTACTCATAGAATGGAATATTACACTGAAGAGGAGTTAGCTCAAATCATACTTCGTGGGGGAAAAATTTTAGGAGTAAAGGTGGAGAGAGAGGGAGCTTTAGAGCTTGCTAGTAGAAGTCGTGGAACTCCAAGAATTGCCAATCGTCTTCTAAAAAGAGTAAGAGATTATTGTGAGATAAGAGGAAATGGAGTAATTACTAAAGAAATTTCTATGAAGGCATTAGATATATTAGGAGTAGATTCAGTGGGATTAGATGATTTAGATAGAGATATAATCAATGCTATAATAGACAATTATGGTGGAGGACCAGTGGGGATAGAGACATTATCGTTACTTTTAGGTGAAGATAGAAGAACTTTAGAAGAGGTATATGAACCTTACTTAGTAAAAATTGGATATATTAAAAGAACTAACAGGGGAAGAGTTGTTACAGAGAAAGCTTATGAGCATTTTAAAAGAGTGAAGGAGCAGGATAAGTAATGAAGATAAGTACAAGAGTTAGATATGGATTAAAGGCTTTAGTATATATAGCCGATAAAAGTAGTGAAAATAAATTAGTAAGAATAAAAGAGATATCTGATGAACAAGGAATATCAGTTCAATATTTAGAGCAGATACTATTTAAGTTAAAAAATGAAAATATAATAGAGGGAAAAAGAGGACCTAATGGTGGATATAGACTAGCCAAGGAACCTAAAGAGATTACATTGCATCAACTTTATAAGATATTAGATGAAGAGGAAAAAGTGATAGATTGTAATGAAAGTGAGGAGCATAAAGCAGTATGTAGTGATGGAACTTGTTCTGGAAAATGTATCTGGGGAAAATTGGACAATGCTATGACTAAGATACTAGAAGAAACAACTTTAGATGAATTTATAAAAAATAAAGATATGATATAGGAGAATCCTATGATAAGTGTTATAATATCAGAAGAGAATATTTTAGAAAATAAGATTATAATAGATGAAAAGGGAGATGTCAATCATCTAAAAAATGTTTTTAGAGTAAAAATAGATGAAAAAGTAAGAGCAGTAGACGGAGAAAAGGAATATCTTTGTAGAGTAGCAGAGTTAGATAAAAAAAGTGTAACTCTAGTTATAGATGAGATTTTTGAAGATAGATTTTCTACTAAGGTAAAGATAGATGCTGCTATTGGAATATTGAAAAATGATAAGATGGATTTAACTATCCAAAAACTTACTGAGATAGGAATAAATAAAATAATACCTTTGAGTACTAAAAGAGGAGTAGCAAAGGTAAGTGAAAAGAAAGATAAATGGGATTTAATTGTGAGAGAGGCTTTGAAACAGTGTCAAGGAGTGAAGCCTCTAATTATTGATGAAGTAACAAAAATAGAAAAATTGAAGCTGGAAGATTATGATTTAGTAATTGTTCCCTATGAGTGTGAAGATGAGTATACTTTAAAAAATCTTTTAAGAAAGCAGACAAAAGAGTTAAAGAGTGTTTTATATATAGTAGGACCAGAGGGTGGTTTTGATATTGAAGAGATAGAGTATCTAAAACAAAAGGGTGCTAATATAGTAACATTGGGAAAAAGAATTCTAAGAGCAGAGACAGCTTCTATTGTAGTAGGAGGAGTTTTAATCAATGAATTTCAATAAAAGAGTAGCTTTTTATACTCTAGGTTGTAAAGTAAATCAATATGAAACTGAGAGTATAAAAAATCAACTTCTTCAAAAGGGGTATACAGAAACAGCTTTTGAAGATGAGGCAGATATCTATATAGTAAACTCTTGTACTGTTACTAGTGTAGCAGATAGAAAAACAAGAAATATGTTGAGGAGAGCTAAAAAAGTAAATCCTCACAGTAAAGTAATAGTTACAGGATGCTATGCTCAGACTAATAGTAAAGAATTACTAGAGATGGAAGATATAGATTATGTAATAGGAAATAAATATAAAAAAGGGATAGTAAATTTTATAGAAGATATTGAGAATAGGACAATAGATAGATTGAAAAATGACAATATCTTTGATGAGTATGAATACACAGAGTATGAGTTTGCTACTCTAAGAGAGATGTCAAGAGCATACGTTAAGATACAAGATGGATGTAATAATTTTTGTTCATATTGTAAAATACCTTTTGCAAGAGGAAGAAGTAGGTCAAGAAAAAAAGAGAATATCTTAAAAGAGATAGAAAAACTTGTAAATGAAGGATTTAAAGAGATAATCTTAATTGGAATAAATCTAGGAGCTTATGGAGAGGATTTAGAAGAGGATATAGATTTTGAAGATCTGTTAGAGGAGATTTTACAAGTAAAGGGATTAGAAAGAGTCAGAATAGGTTCTGTATATCCAGATAAAATTTCTGATAGATTTGTAGATATGTTTAAATATAAAAATCTGATGCCACATTTACATATATCTCTTCAATCATGTGATGATACAGTTTTAAAGATGATGAAGAGAAAATATGGAAGTGATTTGATAGAAGAGAGACTTCTAAAGTTAAAAAACAGTGTAGGGAATATGGAATATACAGCTGATATTATAGTAGGATTTCCTGGAGAGAGTGAGGAGATGTTCCAAAACTCTTATAATCTTATAGAGAAAATAGGATTTTCAGGATTACATATTTTCCAATACTCTGATAGAGAAAATACTGTTGCTAGTAGATTAGAAAATAAGATTGACTCAAAAGTGAAAAAAGAGAGAGCAGATAGATTAGAAGAGTTAAAGAAAGAGATGGCTATAATTGAAAGAGAAAACTATATAGGAAAATCTTTAAAAATTTTAATAGAGGAAGAGATAGATGGGTATCTATATGGTTATAGTGAAAACTACTTGAGAGTAAAAGTAAAAGGGGACAAAAAAATGATTAATGAGATAATAGAAGTAAAGATTACCTCATTAGAAAAGGAGTTGTTAGTAGCAGATGAATAAAAGAGTGAGAGCAATATTTACAGTAATTTTAATAATAGTTGCATTAGGTGGATTTTTATTTGTAAATTCAATGAGAAAGAATCCAGAGCTAGATAAAAATAGTAGCTACTTAATAATAGGAAAAGAAAATCTTATAGCTATGTACCAAGATAAATTAGCAGTAAGAATTCCTTTTGAAATAAATATTGATAAAGATACAACTGTAAGAGATTTAGTTGCTAATAAAAATGAAGAAGAAGTTTTAAAAACTATAAATAAATTATTGCCAGTTCAAGTAAATAATTATATGACAGTTAAGTTTGGACAAGTAAAATTAAATGTAAAAAATGCTAAAAATATTCCTGAAACAACAGTGGATAATAAAAGATATATAATAACATCTAGCTTATACTCTATGTATGATTCTTTGTACAATGAACAACAAAATAAAAATGAAGTAAATGAAAATATCATAGTGGATGTATTGAATGCTAATGGAATAAATGGATATGCTAGAAGAACAGGAGAGAATATTAAAAATAAATTAGGAATGAAATATAATGCTGCTAACTATGAGAAAAATTTAGAAGAGAGTTATATTATATTAAATGATATCTCAATAGAAAAAGCTCAAGATATAGTTATGCAATTGAATGAAAAATATTTTAAAATTCAACAGGTACCAACTATTCCAACACTTGCTAATATAGTAGTAGTGTTAGGACAAGAGAAAAATATAGATTTTACAATAGAGGTAGCTGGAGAAAATAATGCAACTGTTCAAAGTATAAGTAATGAATTAAAAAGAGAAGGATATAGAAAAGTTGAAAGTGAAAAAGATAAAATAAAAGTTGAGAGTTCTTTTGTAGAATATGCTTCTGAAGATTATTTTATAGCTTATAAGATAGCAAAAACTTTAAATATAGATAGTTTAATAGAAAATAATAATTTAAAAAATAAAATAAGAGTAATAACAAAGTAGTGAGAGAAAATGGTTTATTTAATTTCTTTTTTTCTAATTGTAGTTGAAGTGAGTTTACCTCTTACTGCTAATATGTATGGAGTTACATTACCATTTTTAACTTATTTAGTAAGTTTAAAAAAGGAAAAAGAGATAGGACTTGTTATTCTTGTAATTTTGATACGTTCTTTGCAAACAAATAATTTTTTTGAGATACTTATTATATTATTACTTGGTTATTATTTATTTCATTATTTATTTACACATCTAACTTATGGAAAAGCAAATATCATTCTAATTTCATTGTTACAGTTAGGAGTATATGCAGCTCTTTCTATAAATAGATTGAAAAAAGAGTATGTTATTGCAAATATTTGTATTTTTATAGTTTTAAACTTTATTTATGTAAAAATTTCAAAGAAAAGGGAAAATATTAAAGGATAATTATGAAAAAATTGAAGAGAAGGAATATTAATATAAAACTTGGAGAGGATAATAACTCTAGAAATATAATATTAAAAGCTTTTATGTTATTAGTCTTTTTATTAATGGGGTTAAGAATTTTTTATTTACAAGTTTTAATGGGAGATAAATATTCCTATCTCTCTCAAAGAAATAGAATAAAGATAAAGGAGATAGAAGCTCCTAGAGGAAAAATATATGATAGTAAGGGAAGACTTATAGTAACTAATGGTTCTGGATATAGATTGGTTTATCTCCAAGAGAGAAAACAAACACCAGAGGTATTGAAAGAGATTAGTGAAATTACAGGCTATAGTGAAGATTATATATCTAAAAGAATAAAATATGGAGAGATATTTCCATATACAAGAGAGAATGTCATAATTGATGATTTAAAACCAGAGATAGCTCATAAATTGATAGAGCAATTAATAGATTATCCATATCTTCAAGTACAGACTTATTCAAAAAGAAGATATCTTTTTGATGATGTAGCAGCCCATAGTATAGGATATGTAAAGAAGATATCTGAAAAAGAGTATGAAAAATTAAAAGATGAAGGATATGGACCAAGGGATATTATTGGAAAAGATGGACTTGAAAACAGATATGATAGAGAACTTCAAGGGGAAGATGGGTATGAATATATAGAAGTTAATGCCCTTAATAAGTTACAGAGAAAAATCGAAGAAAAAAAGAATCCAATTCCAGGAAAAGATATGCATATAACACTGGATATGGAACTTCAAGAATATATGGAAAAACAGTTTGAAGCTGATGGAAGAGCAGGAGCTTTCATAGCTTTAAATCCCAAAAATGGAGAGATAGTTACAATGGTAAGTTATCCAACATACTCATTGAATATGTTTAGTTCACAAATATCCTATGATGAATGGGATAAGATAATAAATGATCCTAGAAAGCCACTTTCTAATAAGGCAATAGCAGGAGAATATCCACCAGGTTCGGTATTTAAAGTGGTATCGGCAATAGCTTTTTTAGAAAATGGTGTAGACCCAAAAGAACAATATTATGATAAAACTGGATATTATCAAATAGGAAAATGGAAATGGAGAGCTTGGAAAGCTGGAGGACATGGATATACAGATATGAAGAAATCTATAGTAGAATCTGCGAATCCATATTATTATAAATATTCAGATAAGATTGGACATAAGCCAATTATAGATGTAGCTGCTTCTTTTGGACTAGGAGAGAAAACTGGAATTGATATTCCAGGAGAAAAAAAAGGTTTGCTTCCTGACACAGCTTGGAAAAAGAAGATGATAGGAAGTGGTTGGTTTAAAGGAGATACCATACTATTATCAATAGGGCAAGGGTATCTTTTGGTTACACCATTACAAATAGCAAATCTCTATGCAGCAATAGCAAATAAAGGGGAGATATATACTCCGCATTTAGTGAAGGAATTTAAAGATTCTAAAGGAAAAAGCTACCCTATAGAGCTATATAAAAAAGAGATTAAGTATTATCCAAAGTCATACTATAATATTCTAAATGATGCTTTGATAGCTACAGTATCACAGGATAATGGAACTACAAAAGTATTAAGAACAAAAGGAATGAAAGTAGCAGCTAAAAGTGGTTCAGCACAGAATGCTCATTCAAAAATAACTCATGCTTGGGTAGCAGGATATTTTCCAGCAGATGATCCAGAGATAGTTTTTGCAACTATCTTAGAAGGAGCTGGAGGAGGAGGAGCAGTAGCTGGAGGAATGGCTAGAAAATTTATAGATAAATATCTAGAGATAAAAAATAGACCAACTGAAGTTCCACAAGAGGAGAGAAAAATAGAAAATGATGAAAAAGATTTGTAATGGAGGGAGATTTTAGAAAAAAGGAGAGAAGATGTTAAGAACAGAAAAAGGTAGTATAAGTCAAGAAAAAAGAAAAAGATTAGAGAGAAAATTTAAGTTAGAAAGTAGTAATACAGGAGTAGATGGCATAAAAGAAAAAATAAAAGCTATCAAAGAAGGAATAAAAGAGTTAAAAACTGAAAAGGTAAAAAAAGCTACAGGTAAAGTAGCAAAGGAAGTAGCTACTAATATTGTAGTAGAAACAAAAGAAGTTAAAGCACAAAAAGAGGAAAAAATGTATGTAATACCTCTTGGAGGAATGGAAGAAGTAGGGAAAAATAGTACAGTAGTCCAATATAGAGATGAAATAATCGTTATTGATTCTGGGGTTATATTTCCGGATGAAAATCTTTTAGGAATAGATTTAGTTATTCCAGATTTTAGCTTTTTAGAAAATAATAAAGATAAGATAAAGGGATTATTTGTAACTCATGGACATGAAGATCATATAGGATCTATTCCTTATCTTTATCAAAAAATTGATAAATCAGTTCCAATGTTTGGAGGAAAACTTACATTAGCATTAGCTAAATCAAAATTTGAAAATGGTTTTACAAAAGATATACCTAAGATGAAAGAGGTAAAGGGTAGAACTAAAATAAAAGTAGGGAAATATTTTACTGTTGAGTTTATTAAAATAACTCACTCAATAACAGATGCATACTCTCTTTTAGTAACTACTCCAGCTGGAACAGTATTTCATACAGGAGATTTTAAGATAGATTTAACTCCAGTAGATGGAGAGGGAGTAGATTTTGCAAGATTATCACAGATAGGAGAGCAGGGAGTAGATTTAATGTTATCTGATTCTACTAACTCAGAAGTAGAAGGGTTTACTCCATCTGAGAGAAGTGTAGGAGAAGCTTTTAAGGTAGAGTTTTCTAAAGCTAAGGGAAGAATAATAGTTGCTGCCTTTGCTTCACATGTGCATAGACTTCAGCAGATAGTAAATGTTGCACAAGAGTATGGAAGAAAGATTGCAATAGATGGAAGAAGTTTAGTTAAGGTATTTGAGATTGCTGGAAGTTTAGGATATCTAAAGGTACCTAATGATATGATGGTACCACTATCGGAAGTAGATACTTTAAAGGATAATAAAGTTGTAATTCTTTGTACAGGGACACAAGGAGAACCTATGGCTGCTTTATCAAGAATAGCTAAAAATATGCATAAACATATAAAAATAAAAGAGGGGGATACAGTAATTATCTCAGCTACACCTATTCCAGGAAATGAGAGAGCAGTATCTAATAATATAAATAATCTGTTAAAATATGATGCTGAGGTTGTATTTAAAAAAATAGCTGGAATACATGTATCAGGGCATGGAAGTAAAGAGGAGCAGAAGCTTATGCTAAATCTTATTAAGCCAAAATATTTTATGCCAGTACATGGAGAGCATAAGATGTTAAAGGCTCATCAAGATACAGCAATGGAAACAGGTATTCCTAAGAATAATATAATTATAGCTCAAAATGGTAGTAAGATAGAAGTTACAAAATCGGGAGCTAAGATAAAAGGAAAAGTAAATGCTGGGTGTACATTAGTGGATGGACTTGGAGTAGGAGATATAGGAAATATAGTACTAAAAGATAGACAACAACTATCACAAGATGGAGTTGTAGTAATAGTATTTACTTTAGATAAAGAAACAGGAAAAATAGTAGCAGGACCAGATATTGTAACAAGAGGATTTGTATATTCTAAAGAGTCAGATGATATAATCAAAGAAGCAATAGAGAATATTAAAGAAAAAATAGATGATACATCTAACTATTATTCGAAAGATTGGGGATTATTAAAGAATACTACAAGGGATATTGCTGCTAAGTTTTTCTATAATAAGACAAAAAGAAATCCAATGATTTTACCAATAATAATGGAAGTATAATAAATAAAGAAATAGAGAAGGAGACAAAAATGGAATTAACAAGTAAAAGAAGAGCATATCTAAGAAAGAAGGCACATGATTTAGATGCACTAGTAAGAATAGGAAAAGAAGGAGTAACTGACAACTTAATTCAAAGTATATTAGATGCTATTGAGTCAAGAGAATTAATAAAAGTAAAAATACTTCAAAATTGTGAAGAGGAAAAAATGGAAATAATGGAGCAACTTTCTCAATGCAAAGAGTTTGAAGTAGTAGGAATAATAGGAAGAACTATTATACTTTTCAAAGAGAATAAGGATAAGCCTGTAATCTCTTTAGAATTAAAAAGTATTTAAGTAATAGAAAGGGGAGAGAGCTATGAGTCGTGGAATAATTTTTGGTAATAGAATACTAGATATAGTTTTTATAGCTTGGTTTATAGCTCAATTTTATAAAGTTTTAACAACTATTTTTTCAGATGGTAAGCTGAATATAAGAAGGATGTGGGAAACAGGTGGTATGCCTAGTTCTCATAGTTCTACTGTATCTTGCTTGACTACATGTATAGGGATTCGCCATGGGATAAGCAGTGATATATTTGCTATAGCAATAATTCTTTCTGGAATAGTGATGTATGATGCTACTGGAATAAGGAGAGCAGCTGGAAAGCAGGCTGGAGTAATTAATCAATTTGTAGAAAAAATACCTCTTATGTTAGGAGAGAAGAGATATGAAAAATATTTTGGAAAAGAGAAAAGTGAAAAGCTAAAGGAACTTTTAGGTCATACACCTTTTGAAGTATTAGTAGGGTGTATATTAGGAATAGGTGTAGGTTTAATTTTTACTGATTATTTACAGGGGTAGAGTAGATGAAAAATATACATAGTATGAGTATTGAAGAGATAAATAAAAAAGCAAAAGAGGTAAGAGAAACTTTAATAGAAACAGTAAGTAAAAATGGTGGGCATCTATCTTCTAATCTTGGAATAGTAGAACTGACACTGTGCCTACATAATGTATTTGACTTTTCCAAAGATAGATTACTATTTGATGTTGGTCACCAATCTTATGTTCACAAGTTACTTACTGGAAGAGATAAGAAGTTTTCTACTCTTAGGCAAAGAGGAGGAATAGGTCCTTTTACAGATCCTAAAGAGAGTAGTGCAGATCCATTTATCTCAGGACATGCTGGAACTGCACTTTCGGCAGGAGCGGGGATAGCTATGGCTTCTCCAGAGAAAAAAGTGGTAGTAGTGATAGGAGATGCATCTATATCTAATGGTCACTCTTTAGAAGCTCTTAATAATATAGGTGGAAATAAATTAAAAAATATGATAGTAATCTTAAATGATAATGAGATGTCTATTGGAAAAAATGTAGGTTCACTTTCAAGATTTTTTGGAAAATTTATGGTAAGTGAAAAATACATGAGTTTAAGAGATGATATAAAGGGAATAATAAAAAAAATAAAGGCTAATAAAGTTTCTAATACTTTAGAAAGAATGGAGTTCTCATTAAAAAATTTTTTCTTACCTCTAAGCATGTTAGAAAGTTTAGGGTTTAAATTTTTTGGAGTATTAGATGGACATAATCCTGAAGAGTTATTGTCAACTTTAAATAAAATAAAAAATATGGAAGGACCTATATTTATACATGTTAAGACTCAAAAAGGAAAAGGTTATAGTTATGCAGAACAGGATAAGGAAAAATTTCATGGAATCTCTCCTTTTGATATGAAAACAGGAAATACTAATTCAACTGTAAAAACTTATTCGAGTATATTTGGAAGTGAGATAGTAAAATTAGGAGAAGAGGATAATGATATCTATGTAATATGTTCTGGTATGGTAAAAGGGACAGGACTTGGAGAGTTTTTCAAAAAGTTTCCAACAAGAGCAATAGATACAGGTATAGCTGAAGGGCATGCTGTAACTTTTGCTGGGGGACTTGCTACTCAAGGGAAAAAGCCATATGTAGCCATATATTCTACATTTTTACAAAGAGCATATAGCCAACTTATACATGATATCTCTTTACAAAACTTATCTGTAAGATTTATAGTGGATAGAGCAGGAATTGTAGGAGAAGATGGGAAGACTCATAATGGACTTTATGATTTATCAATATTTTTAACTATTCCTAATTATACAGTACTAGCACCAGCAACATCAAAAGAGTTAGTAGAGATGTTGGAATTTTCTAAAGATTTCCAAGAAGGACCACTTATGATAAGAATACCAAGAGAAGTGGAATATAATATAGATAAAGCTAAAAAATTTGAGTTTGGAAAATGGCATGAGATAAAAAAAGGAAAGAAGAATCTTTTTATAGCAACAGGAAGTATGCTAAAAGAGATATTAGATATAGAGGATAGATTGAAAGCTAGAGGAATAGAGGGAACAATAGTCAATGCTTCTACTCTAAAACCATTAGATGAAAAATATCTTTTAGATTGTGTAAAAGAGTATGAAAATATATTTGTTTTGGAAGAAGCCTATGAGAAAAATTCTTTTGGAAGCAGTATAATGGAATTTTACAATGAAAGAGATATAGATGTTAGAATTAGAAAAATAGCTCTAAAAGAGGGAGCTATTCCTCATGGAAAAAGAAGTGAGCTTTTAGAAGAGTTTGGTTTGAGAGGCGAAAATTTAATAAAAAGAATTGAGGAAAAAATAGATGCAGGAAAAAAATAGGAGAGCACTTGGTTTTATAACCTCTCTATTAGAGTTAGAGATGGTACAGGATTTAGAACTTTTTGATGACCAAGGAGTAAAGGTTTCTACTCATACATATGATGTTTTAAAAATCTCAATAGATGAGCTAAAAAGAGATTATAGAACATTTTTAGAAGCAAAGGAGAGAGTGGATTTTTTTGCTTTGACAGTAGGAATTATAATACATGATTTGAGTAAGGGAAGTATAAGAAAGATGGAAGAGAAGTATTCTCATTCTCAAATGATGTTAAAAAAACCAGAATATATAACAAAAGAAACTGAAAAAGTTTTAAAAGAGATAGAGGAAAAAGTAGGAGCAGAACTAAAGGAGAATATTAAGAAAAATATTATTCATATAGTTCTATCTCATCATGGGAAATGGGGAAAAATTCAACCTAATAGTAAAGAGGCTCATATTGTTCATAGGGCTGATATGTATTCAGCTAAGTATCATAGAATTAACCCTATTGGTGCAGATAAGATATTGGATCTTATGGCTAAAGGAGTCCAATTAGACGATATTCCAGATAAGTTAAATTGTACTCAAGGAGTAATAAAGGATAGATTAAAAAGAGCAAAACAGGAGTTGAAAGTAAAAACTACTAAACAGCTTTTAAATTACTATAAGAAAAATAAAAAAATCCCAATAGGGGATAATTTCTTTATTCAAAGAGTGAGAGAAACTGAAAAGTTAAAGAGAGTAGTAGATAAAAAGGGATTTAAAAATATTATGTTAGAAAGTCCGCTACTACCATATATGATAGATGAGGAGATATTTAAAATCTGAGGTGTACAATGAAAGAAAGGTTAGATGTTCTACTAGTAAAAAGAGGTTTTTTTCCAGATAAAGAAAAGGCTCAAAGAGCTATTATGGCTGGACTTGTAATAGTAGATGAGAAAAAAATAGACAAGAGTGGAACTATGATAAAACTAGATAAAGAGCCTAATATAAGGATAAAGGGAGATTCTTTAAAGTATGTAAGTCGTGGAGGATTGAAATTAGAAAAGGCTGTATCAGTTTTTAATATAGATTTTAGTGGGAAAAAAGTATTAGATGTAGGAGCATCAACTGGAGGATTTACAGATTGTGCCTTACAAAATGGAGCTGAATTTGTATATTCAGTAGATGTAGGAACAAATCAGTTAGATTGGAAATTAAGAAATAATCCTCAAGTAAAATCTTTAGAAAATATGCATATAAAGGATTTGACTTTAGAGGATATTGATAATAATAAAGTTGATTATATAGTTATGGATGTTTCATTTATCTCTATAAAAAAGATAATTGGAGATTTAATTAAGTTCTTTAAACCAGAAACAAAGCTTATGGCTCTTATAAAACCACAATTTGAAGTGGAGAAAGAACATATAGCAAAAGGTGGAATTGTAAAAGATGATACTAGACATATAGAGGTAATAAAAGATATAATAGAGTATGGAAAAAAAGAGGGACTTTATTTAGAAGGTTTAGATTTTTCTCCTATTACAGGAACAAAAGGAAATGTAGAATATATCTCTCTTTTCGGAAAAGATTCTTCTAAGGAAATATATATAAGTATAGAAGAGATAGTAGAGAAGGGTAGAAGTTTAGGAGGTACAATATGAGAGGGCTACTTAAAAATAAATTAGTAATAGTAATTCTATCAGCTTTAATATTTACTAATTGTTTTGGAAAAGAAGAGGTTAAAGCAACTAATAAAGCTAGCGAAGAGTCAACAGGATTTTTATCTAATATCAGACAGCTTAAAGAGTTGTCAGATATAATGGATGTCATCAATCAAAATTATGTGGGAGATAAAGAGGTAGATAGAAAATCTCTTATGCAAGGAGCTTTAAAAGGAATGATAGAATCTTTAGGAGACCCACACTCTAACTATTTTACAAAGGAACAGTTAGAAAATTTCCAAGAGGATATTAAGGGAAAATATGTAGGAGTAGGAATGGTAGTTCAAAAAAGAGTAAATGAACCATTAGTAGTAGTTTCTCCTATTGAAGATGGACCAGGATATAAGGCTGGAATGAAACCTAAGGATAAAATTATAGCAATAGATGGAGTATCTACATATAATCTTACTAGTGAAGAGGCAGTAGAGAAATTAAAAGGAAAAGAGAATACAAAGGTAAAAGTTACTGTTGTAAGAGATGGAATAAAAGACCCTAAAGAGGTAGAGATAACAAGAGCAGTTGTAGAATTAAAATATGTAAAGAGTAAGATGGTAGATGATAAAAATAAAATAGGATACTTAAGACTTACTCAATTTGGTGAAAATGTATATCCAGATGTAGCAAAAGCATTGGAAGGATTACAAAAGCAAGGAATGAAAGCTCTTATATTTGACTTAAGAAGTAATCCTGGTGGAGCTTTAGATCAAGCTATAAAAATTTCTTCCATGTTCTTAAAAGAGGGAAAAGTTGTAAGTGTAAAATCTAAAGATGGAGAGGAACAAATTTCTAATAGAGAGGGAAAATATTATGGAGATTTTCCATTAGTAATACTTATTAATGGAGGAAGTGCTTCAGCCTCTGAAATTGTTTCTGGAGCTATTAAGGATAATAAAAGAGGAATACTTGTAGGAGAGAAGAGTTTTGGAAAAGGAAGTGTACAAACTCTAGTTACTCTACCTGATGGAGATGGAATAAAGCTAACAATAGCTAAGTATTATACACCTAGTGGAGTATGTATCCATGGAGTAGGAATAGAGCCAGATGTTAAGGTAGAGGAAAAAAATGGATATATGCTATTTGATAGTGTGGTTACTAATATAGATGAAGAGGGAACAAAGGAAAATAAAAAAGAGTTAATCAAAGAGGTAGTAGGAGAGAAAGAGGCAAAAGAGTTTGAAAATCATCAAGATATTCAACTAGATACTGCTATTGGAATTTTAAAAGGAATACTACTAGAAAATAAATAGGAGAGAAGAGATATGTTATACATAGTGGCAACACCTATTGGAAATCTTGAGGATATGACTTTGAGAGGAATTCGTATCTTAAAAGAGGTAAACTACATATTTGCTGAGGATACAAGAGTTACAAAAAAATTATTAAATCATTTTGAGATAGAGAATACTGTATATAGATATGATGAGTTTACAAAGATGCACCAGATAGCTAATATAATCAATCTTTTAAAAGAGGGAAAGGATATAGCATTAGTTACTGATGCAGGAACACCTTGTATATCTGATCCTGGATATGAGTTAGTAGATGTAGCTCATAAAGAGGGGATAAAAGTAGTGCCAATTCCTGGAGCAAGTGCTCTTACAGCTTCAGCTTCTGTAGCTGGACTTAGTATGAGAAGATTTTGTTTTGAGGGATTTTTACCTAAGAAAAAAGGAAGACAAACTCTATTAAAATCTTTAGCTGAGGAGGAGAGGACAATAGTTATATATGAATCTCCATTTAGAATAGAGAAAACTTTAAGGGATATAGAGCAATTTATAGGAGTAAGAGAGGTAGTAATTATCAGAGAGATTACTAAGATATATGAAGAGATAATGAGAGGAACTACTACCGAACTTATAGAGAGATTGGCTAAAAATCCTATCAAAGGAGAGATTGTTCTTCTGATTAAAGGTTTAGAGGATTAAGAGGAGAGTTAAGTTATGTCAATGACAAAAATCAACTGGTATCCTGGACATATGAAAAAAACAAAGGACTTAATAAAGGATAATATGCAACTGATAGATATAGTTCTTGAAGTAGTAGATGCAAGAATACCTTTATCAAGTAAAAATCCAGATATTACAGTTTTTGCAAAAAATAAGAAAAGAGTAATTGTTTTAAATAAGTCAGACCTTGTAGATAAAAAGGAGCTAGCTTATTGGAAAAAATATTTTAAAGAGAATAATTTTGCTGATGAAGTATTGGAGATAAGTGCTGAAACAGGATTTAATATAAAAGGACTATATTCAATAATAGAGAAGGTATCAGCAGAGAAAAAAGAGAAGATGGTGGCTAAAGGTCTTAGAAAAGTAAATACAAGACTTATGGTTGTAGGAATACCAAATGTTGGAAAATCTAGACTTATCAATAGAATTGTTGGAAAAAATAGTGCTGGGGTAGGAAATAAACCTGGATTTACTAAGGGAAAACAATGGGTAAGAATAAAAGAAGGATTAGAGCTTTTAGATATGCCTGGAATACTTTGGCCAAAGTTTGAAAGTGAAGAGGTAGGACAAAATTTAGCTATTACAGGAGCTATAAAAGATGAGATACTACCAATAGAGGAGATAGCTGGAATATTAATTTCTAAAATGATAAGATATGAGATGTGGGATGTACTGAAAGAGAGATATAAACTTTTAGATGAGGATAAGAGTGAAATAATGGGAGAAATCTTAGAAAAAATAGCTCTTAGATGTAAAATGTTTAATAAAGGTGAGAGTCTAAATGTACAACAAGCAGCTTATACAGTACTTAGAGATTATAGAGGTTGTAGAATTGGAAAATTTGGACTAGATAGATAGTTGTGGAGGAGTTATGGAAAAGCTGAATGTAGATTTAAGTGTTTTAGAGGAGATACTTGTAAATTTTTTAAGAGAGGAAGCTGGAAAAGTAGGATTTAAAAAAGTAGTACTTGGTCTTTCTGGAGGAATAGACTCAGCTCTAGTAGCTTTTTTAGCAGCAAAAGCTTTTGGACCAGAAAATGTACTAGGAATAATGATGCCATATAAGACATCTAGTAAAGAGAGTGTAGAACATGCTAAACTTGTGATAGAAAAAACTGGAATAAGAAGTAAGTTAGTAGAAATCACTCCAATGGTAGATGCTTACTTTGCTATGAATCCAGATATGAGTAGCTTAAGAAAAGGGAATAAGATGGCAAGAGAGAGAATGTCAATACTGTTTGACCATTCAGCAGCAGAGAATGCTCTTGTGCTAGGAACTTCCAATAAAACAGAGTTATTACTAGGATATGGAACACAGTTTGGAGATTCTGCATCAGCTATTAATGCCATAGGAGATTTATATAAAACTCATGTATGGGATTTATCAAGACATATGGGAGTACCAAATGAGCTTATAGATAAAAAACCAAGTGCAGATCTTTGGGAAGGACAAACTGATGAGCAAGAGTTAGGTTATTCATATAGAATGGCAGATGAAATCTTATATAGATATGTAGAAGAGAGAAAGACAATAGATGAGATAGTGAAAGAGGGATATCCCCAAGAAGTAGTTGAAAAAATTATTAAAAGAACTAAAATTATGCAATATAAAAGAGTTATGCCTGTAATTGCGAAGGTTTTCTCAAGAGGAATAGGAACAGGATTTAGATATCCAAGAGATTGGGGAGTATAAAAAGAGTTGAAAATAGATTAAGATAAGGGGTTGAAATTTATATGGAAAGAGATGAGCACTTAAGACAGGAGTTAGATGAGTTTAAAAAGGAAAAAGAGAGAATAAGAAATATTGTAGGAGAGATAGGAGGAAAAAATAATAAACAACATAAGATAGTGAGCTTAATATTTGTTTTATTAATAGGAGTACTTTTAATCTTAGGTGTTGTTTTACAAAAAATTACTTTATTTCTTACATTGGAGATAGTAGCTCTTTTAGGAGTATTCAAACTTATTTGGATGGCTTATGAAACACAAAGAGCAAGTCACTTTCAATTTTGGATACTTAATTCATTAGAGTTTAGATTAAATGAGATAGACAGAAGAGTTAAGAAAATTGAAAAAATGTTAAAAGAGGAATAAAAAATAAAGAGGAGTCTATTATAATTAAAAATTATGAGAACTCCTCTTTTATTATTCTTTATATTTAGTAGAATTAGAGATTGATAAAAAAATATAAATAATATATACTATAGGTAGAGAATAGGAGGGAGAGAGATGGAGTTAAAAGATTTAAAAGATGTAATAGATATAGATATTGATGGAAGTTTAGCTAGATTTGGAAATATGGAAAGCTTTTATATCAAATTTTTAAAAAAATTTACAGATGATAAAAGTTTTACAAATTTAAAAGAGGCTTTAGAAAATAATAATATAGATAAAATAGGAGAGGAAGCTCATACTCTAAAAGGTGTAGCTGGAAATTTAGGACTTAATAAAGTATATCAATATTCAGTGGAATTAATGAGGTTAGCAAAGAAAAATAATCTTGCCGAGATAAGAGAAATAGTAGAAAAATTAGAAGAGGAGATAGAAAAAGTAATATCAGCTCTAAAAAATTTATAGAATTTCAAATAAAAGAGAGAATAGTAGTAACAACTAAAAATCCTCTCTTTTTATTTTCTTTAAGTTTATTTGACGAATATTAATCAATGAGCTATACTCTTAGTGAATAAAAAAAGGAGAGAAGATGATATATATTTCAGTAGCTTTAGGAATAGAAGCAAAACCTATTATAAAGTATTTTAATTTGAAGAGAGATAATAGTATAAAAAAATTACAAGTTTTTAAAAACGAGAGAGTTACTTTGATAATAACAGGAGTAGGAATTTTAAAAAGTGCAATAGCATTGACATATATTCTCTCCCAAAGTGAGATAGATGAAGATGATATATTTTTAAATATTGGAATCTGTGGAGCTAAGAGTGAAAAATATAGTATAGGGGATATAGTACTATGTAATAAAATAATAAATTCAGAGTTGGAGAAAAGTTATTATCCAGATATGGTGTTTAATCATTCTTTTAAGGAAGGAAGCCTAGAGAGCTTTAATACCCCTGTATATTGTGGAGATGAGGTTGTAGGAGATTTAGTAGATATGGAAGGGGCAGGACTCTTTGAAGCTACTACATATTTTTTTCAAAGTTACCAACTAAATTTTATAAAGATAGTATCTGATTATTTAGACAGAGAGGTAGAGCAAAACCAAGTGGAAGAGTTAATTTTAAAATCTCTTCCTCAGATAGATAGTTGGTTGATAGAAAGAGAAAAATTTAAAGTAGAAAAGGAGATAGATTTCTCTTTAGAGGAAAAAAATATGATAGAGGAACTTATAAAAAAAGTTAGATTTACAGCAACTATGGAAAATGAATTAAAAAATTTGTTACTTTATTATAAATTGCAAGGAAAGAATATAAATGGAATTTTAGAAAAATATAGAGATATAGAGATAAAAGATAAGAGAGATAGTAAAAAAATCTTAGAGGAGATCAAGGAGATAAGATGAAAGAGAATAATGAATTTGAGATAATTGATACAGCTGGTTTTGATGCAATAGAAAAAAGATTTAAAAAAATTTATCCTAAGCAGGAGGAGATACATTTCCATGCTCAAGTTTCATCAAGATTAGGTGGAGATGATCCTCTTGATGGAATAAGTATATTTAGAGGAGATGGGTATTATCACTTTGTAACTTTTGGTTTTAGTGAACTCTATGAAAAAGAGAGTGATGATATGGAGTATAGTGGATATGGTTTTGAGCTTACATTTAAATTGAAGATGACAGAGGAACAGAAAAAGAGAAAGAAAAGAGACTTTGATATAAAGGACAGAGAGCTAAAAAATATCTGTTCCATATTACAAGAGTTAGCTAGATATGTATTTGAAACAGGAGAGATATTCCAGCCTAATGAGTATATTTGGACAGGGCAAAAAGAGGGAATAGATTCTAATAAAAAATCTAAGATAACAGGTTTTGTAACAACTCTTGATATGGCAGGGGAGATATCTACACCTAATGGTAAAGTACAATTTGTAGAGTTAGTAGGTGCTACTGATAATGAATTAAAAAATATAGATAGTAATAAATTAAAAGTAGAAGAGTTATTAAAAAAATTGAAAACTGATATTACAGATTATAATAGAAAGAGTATTATATAGAAAGGATAATTTTAATAGATGAATTTATTAAATAGAAGTTTTTCTCACATATATATTGAAAAGGAAGCAAAGCAATATGAAGAAAGTAAGAAAATCATTGAACGATTTCCAAACTCTCAAATAGTAGAGATAGATGATTATAAGGAGATTTTTTCTAAAAATAATCAAAATTTTTCACTACAAAAAAGGACACCTAAACTAATATTAGCAGTGAAAAAGGAAAATTATCTCTATGAGGGAGCAAAGGTGTGTGAAAGTTTTGGAAATGAGAATTTTTATTACTCGTCATCTATTTTAAACTGTATATATGATTGCGAATACTGCTATCTTCAAGGGGTATACTCTTCTGGAAATATAGTTATTTTTGTAAATCTAGAAGATATGTTTCAAGAGATAGAGAGAATATTAAAAGAGAAATCTATGTATATCTGTATTTCTTATGATACGGACTTGATAGCTCTTGAAGAGGTAACAGGCTTTGTAAAGAGATGGTATGACTTTGTAGCTAAGTATAAAAATCTCAAAATAGAGTTACGTACTAAAAGTGCAAGTATAAAGATATTTAAAGATCTAAAACCTAATCCTAATTTTATAATAGCGTGGACAATATCTCCTAAGAGATTTGCTCAAGAGCATGAGAGAGGTGCTGCTCCTTTTGAGTTGAGAGTAAAATCAGCTAAAATTTTAATAGATAGTGGTTGGACTGTAAGAATCTGTTTTGATCCTATGATAAAGGTAGAAAATTTTTATGAAATCTATGGTGAGATGGTAAGGGAAACTTTTAAAGAGATAGATAGTAAAAAAATTTTAGATGTAAGTATTGGAACATTTAGAATATCTAAAGAGTATATGAAGAGAATGAAAAATAATAGGAAAAACTCATTGATATTGAATTATCCTTTTCAATGTCAAGATGGGGTATACAGTTATCCGTTAGATGAAAATAGTAAGATGTTAGAGTATATGAAAAACTTAATATTGGAATATGTGGAAGAAAGCAAAATATTTATATAGAGGAGAGAAGATGAAAAAAGTATTGATAACAGGGGCTACATCTGGAATAGGACTAGCTATATCAAAAAAGATGTTAGATATGGGATATAGTGTCTATGGAGTGGGAAGAGATTTTAGTAAGATTGATATAGCTTCTTCAAATTTTTACCCAATTGTTTGTGATCTTATAAAATATCAAAATATAGAGGATATGATAAAAAAATTAAAAAAAGAAGTGGGTATAGATATACTTATTAATTGTGCAGGGGTAGGATATTTTGGACCTCATGAAGAGATAAACCCTACAAAGCTTCATAAAATGATAGCTCTTAATTTAGAAGCTCCTCTTATTTTAACTCAGCTTCTTCTTAGAGATTTGAAAAAGAGAAAGGGAACAGTTATAAATATATCGTCTATTACAGCTACTAAAGCTAGTACATATGGTTGTGCATATTCTGCTACTAAGGCTGGGCTTGTGCATTTTTCTAAGGGATTATTTGATGAAGTAAGAAAAACAGGAGTAAAGGTAATTTCTATCTTACCAGATATAACAAAGACTCCTTTTTATGATGAATTAAATTTTAGAGAGGGAGAGGAAGAAGAAAGTTATATTCTTCCAGAATGTGTAGCAGATGCAGTGGAGAATATACTATCTCAAAGAGAGGGAACAGTGATTACAGAGATAATATTACAGCCTCAAAAACATATAATAAGAAAAAAATAAAATTTTTTCAAAAAATACTTGACAAAAAGAGTAATATATAGTATATTATTATTGTAGTAAATATGAAATGATTACAAAAAAGAAAAATAAGAATAAAATAAATTAAATGAAATTTAAGGAGGAATTAAAATGGCAAAATGGAGATGTAAAGTTTGTGGAGAAATTATAACTGATGAGGCAATGACTCAATGTCCTGTATGTAAGGCTGGAAAAGATAAATGGGAAGAAGTAGTAGAAGGAGCAGGAAGAGTTTGGGCAACTGAACACAAAGTTGGAGAAGGACTAGCTTGTGGAGATGAAGAAATAATTGCTGGATTAAGAGCTAACTTTGAAGGAGAGTGTACAGAAGTAGGAATGTACCTAGCAATGTCAAGAGTAGCTGACAGAGAAGGATATCCAGAAGTAGCAGAAGCTTATAAAAGAATAGCTTTTGAAGAAGCTGAGCACGCAGCTAAATTTGCTGAATTATTAGGAGAGTGTGTAACTGCTTCTACTGAAGAGAACTTATCAAGAAGAGTTGAAGCTGAGTACGGAGCAACTTCAGGAAAATTTGATATCGCTAAGAGAGCAAAACAATTAGGATTTGACGCTATCCACGATACAGTTCATGAAATGGCTAAAGACGAAGCTAGACACGGAAGAGCTTTCGCAGGATTATTAGAGAGATATTTTGGAAAAAAATTCTAATCAATCTTTAGAAAAATAAAAAATAATTAGTATTAAACTACATCTGAAATCTTATATTAAGAGAGCAGATGTAGTTTTTTTATATTTTCAGTAAAATTTTTGTAAAAAAAGAAGAATTTTTATTGATAAAATTAATGATATAAAGTATAATTATATGGGATAAAAATATATGGAGGTAGAGATGAAGAAAAAATTTAATATGCCAGATACGTATGTTATAATATTTTTTGTTGTAATATTTGCAGCAATACTTACACATACTGTACCTGTGGGGAAATTCCAAATGGAAAAGGTAACTTATGTTACTGAAACTGGAGCTGAAAAATCTAGAGAGGTTCCAGTAGCTGGAAGTTTTACTTATGAATTGGATGAACAAGGGGAACCACTAGTAAAAGGAGTTAAATTCTTTGAGCCAGGAGGAGAAGTTGGAGTATCTAACTATGTTTTTGAAGGTATAACAAGTGGAGATAAATGGGGAACTGCTGTAGGAGTAATTGCTTTCATTATAATAACTGGAGGAGCTTTTGGTATAATTTTAAGAACTAAAGCAGTGGAAGCTGGACTATTTACTCTTATTAGAAAAACTAAGGGTTCAGAGTATCTATTATTACCAATAGTATTCTTCTTCTTCTCATTAGGAGGAGCTGTATTCGGAATGGGAGAAGAGGCTATTCCTTTTGCGATGGTTTTAATACCTATAGTAATTGGAATGGGTTATGATGCTGTTACAGGAATCTTAATAACTTATGTTTCTACACAGATAGGATTTGCTACTTCGTGGATGAATCCATTTAGTGTTGCTATAGCTCAAGGGGTTGCAGGGGTACCAGTGTTATCAGGAGCTAGCTTTAGAATATTTATGTGGGTATTCTTTACTGCATTAGGAATAGTATTTACATTGAGATATGCAAAAAAAGTAAAAGAAAATCCTCAATCTTCTATATCTTATGAAACAGATGCTTTCTATAGAAATGAATTTAATATGGAAGAGCAACAAGATATAGAATTTAAATTAGGACATAAATTAGTTTTATTAATAGTAGCTTTAGGAATGGCTTGGGTAATTTATGGGGTTGTAAAGTTTGGATATTTCTTACCAGAAATAGCTACTCAATTTGTAATAATGGGAGTTGCTTCAGGTATTGTAGGAGTAATATTTAAACTTGGAGATATGAGAATTAATGATATTGCTTCATCTTTTAGAAAAGGAGCAGAGGATTTAATAGGAGCAGCTATAGTAGTAGGAATGGCTAAAGGAATTGTATTAGTTCTTGGTGGTGCTGATGCAGGAACACCTAGTGTTTTAAATACTGTACTTAATTGGGTAGCTAATGGATTAAGTGGATTACCATCAGCAATTTGTGCTTGGGTAATGTATATTTTCCAATCTGTATTTAATTTCTTTGTTGTATCAGGATCAGGACAAGCAGCACTTACTATGCCTATAATGGCACCACTATCAGATTTAGTAGGAGTACCAAGACAAGTAGCTGTATTAGCTTTCCAATTAGGAGATGGATTTACTAACTTAATAGTACCTACATCAGGAATATTAATTGCTATATTAGGAATAGCAAAATTAGATTGGCTAGTATGGGCTAAATTCCAAATAAAATTCCAAGGAATTTTATTTTTCTTTGGTTCAATATTCGTTATAGTTGGAGTATTAATGAATTTACAATAAAAATTGAGGGTGTATATGCACCCTCTTTTTTTAAATTATTAATTATATAGAAATAAAAGTAAAAATAGTATAGCAATTATTTAAATTCTATGGTAAAATATAAAGTCGAATAAATTTTAATTATAAGGAGAAGCGAATAATGAAGATAGGATTTGATCACAATAAGTACCTTGAAGAACAATCTAAATATATTTTAGAGAGAGTTAATAATTATGATAAACTTTATCTTGAGTTTGGTGGAAAACTTATGTTTGATTTACATGCTAAGAGAGTTTTACCTGGATTTGATGAGAATGCTAAGATAAAAGTATTACATAAATTAAAAGATAAGCTTGAAGTAATAATCTGTGTTTATGCTGGAGATATAGAGAGAAATAAAATTAGAGGAGACTTTGGAATTACATATGATATGGAAGTTTTCAGATTGATTGATGATTTAAGAGAGCATGAACTTCAAGTAAACAGTGTTGTAATCACAAGATACAATGATCAACCTGCAACAACTTTATTTATTAATAAATTAGAGCGTAGAGGAATAAAAGTATATAAACATAGAGCTACAAAGGGATATCCTACTGATGTAGATGTAATAGTTAGTGATGAAGGGTATGGACAAAATCCATATGTAGAAACAACTAAGCCAATAGTTGTAGTTACTGCACCTGGACCAGGAAGTGGAAAATTAGCTACTTGTTTAAGTCAATTATACCATGAATATAAGAGAGGAAATGCAGCTGGATATTCTAAGTTCGAAACTTTCCCAGTATGGAATGTACCTTTAAAACATCCTTTAAATATAGCTTATGAGGCAGCAACTGTAGATTTACAAGATGTTAATATGATAGATCCATTCCATTTAGAAAAATATGGTGAAACAGCTGTAAATTATAATCGTGATGTAGAAGCTTTTCCATTATTAAAGAGAATAATAGAAAAGATAACTGGTAAAGAGTCAATTTATCAATCTCCAACAGATATGGGAGTTAATAGAGTAGGATTTGGAATAGTAGATGATGAAGTAGTAAGAGAGGCTTCTAAGCAAGAGATAATCAGAAGATATTTCAAAACTGGTTGTGAATATAAAAAAGGTTATGTAGATTATGAAACTTTTAAAAGAACTCGTACAATAATGGATGCACTAGAATTAAAAGAAGAGGATAGAAAAGTTGTAGGAGTAGCTAGAAAAAAATTAGAGGATATAAAATCTAAGCAAACTGAGCCAGCTTCTGCAATAGCATTTGAGTTACCAGATGGAACTATGATAACTGGTAAGGCATCTCCACTTATGGATGCAGCTTCAGCAGCCATTTTAAATGCTGTAAAATATTTTGCTGGAATTAATGATGAGATATTATTAATCTCTCCAGTTGTATTAGAGCCAATCTTAAATTTAAAAGATAAAACTCTTCAAAGTAAAAATATTGCTCTAAACTGTGAAGAGATACTTATGGCATTAAGTATCTGTGCAGCAACTAACCCAATGGCACAAGTGGCTGTACAAAAATTATCAATGTTAAAAGGAACTCAAGCTCACTGCACAAATATACTTGGAAAAACAAATGAACAAACTTTAAGAAAATTAGGAATTGATTTAACTTGCGACCAAGTATTCCCAACAGAAAATTTATATTACAATGATTAATAAATTAGGAAATATAAGAGAGGAAGACTTTCTTGTATTTCCTTTTTTTCTAGGGGAATTTAGAAAAAAGTGGTATAATCTTAGAAGAAAAAATTTTTGGAGGTAGAAATTTGAAAATATTAGTAGTTAGATTTAGACAGATAGGAGATTCTATCTTAGCAGCTCCAATATGTACTACACTTAAGCAGACTTTTCCAGATGCACAGGTAGACTATGTAGTGTATGAGCATATAGCTCCTATATTTGAGAAACATCAAGGCATAGATAATGTAATAAAAATAACTAAAGAGGAGCAGAAAAATCCTTTTAAATATATAAAAAAGGTTTGGCAGGTTACTAGAAATCATTATGATATAGTGATAGATATAATGTCTACTCCTAAAAGTGAATTATTTACACTATTTTCTAGGGGAGCTAAATATAGAATAGGAAGAGCTAAGAAAAAAAGAGGTTATACATATACTCATAAGATTGAGGAGCCAACAGGAACAAAAAATAAAGTAGATAAATTTTTAAGAATGTTAAAACCTTTAGAGCAAGAGTATGATGTAAAATATACAGAGGATTTTTCTATACATATATCAGAAGATGAAAAAATGTATATGAGAGATAAGATGATAAAAGCTGGTGTGGATTTTTCTAAGCCAGTATTTGCTTTTGCTATCAATGCTAGAGTTCCTGCTAAGGTGTTTAATATAGATAAGATGTTAGAGATAACTAGAAGAATAATAGCTGATATTGACCCACAAATAATTTTTTACTACTCTCCAGCAGAAAAAGAGTTTGCTTTAAAGGCTCATGAAAGATTAGGGCATGATCCTCATATATTTACTAATATAGAGACTAAAGATATAAGAGAGTTAGCAATGCTACTTAAAAATTGTGATATGTTCTTTGGAAATGAAGGAGGACCTAGACACCTAGCTCAAGCAGTAGGAACACCTAGCTTTATAGTACAAAGACCTAATCTTGATATAAAGGAATGGATAGTAGAAGATGAAAGACATCAAGGAGTAGGACCATTAGATGTAGACCCTGATGCATATAGTAAATACTCTGCTAAAGAGCAAGAGGATTTAGTAATGCCAGATTTAGTAGTAGAGAGATTTGAAGAGTTCTATAATAAATATATAAAAAGATAATGAAAAAAGGATATGAGTGTACTATACCCTCTATCTTTAATATCTAAGATAGAGGGTGTAGTTTTTTTATGTTATTCCATAACTCCTATTTCATCTGGAACAATAATTTCTGCATCAGTAGCTGCAATAATATCTTCAACTGTGTAACCAGGAGCAAGCTCTTTAAGAACCAATCCTTCTGGAGTAACTTGAAGATAACATCTTTCAGTTACAATATCAGTTACACAATTTTTTCCAGTTAATGGAAGTGTACATTTTTTTAAAATTTTAGGAGCACCATTTTTTTCACAATGGTCAGTAGCAACAATTATACGTTTTACACCAGAACATAAATCCATAGCTCCTCCCATACCAGGAACTAATTTTCCAGGTATAGTCCAGTTGGCGATATTTCCCTCTTGGTCTACTTGAAGAGTACCAAGAACAGCAATATCAATATGTCCACCACGAATAAATCCAAAGCTAGCAGTATGGTCGTGAACACTACCACCAGGGATTATAGAGGCGGGCATACCACCAGCATCAATAATATCTATATCAGCATCATCCCAGCTAGGAGTAGGGCCACTACCAACAGTACCTATTTCAGCTTCAAGCCATATATCTACTCCTTTAGGAAGGTAGTTAACACACATTAGAGGGACTCCAATTCCTAAATTTACAAAGTCTCCATCTTTAAAAAATTTTGCACAACGAGAAGCAATTAGTGAACGTCCTTTTAATTCAGCCATGATTATTTACCTCCTTCTTGAGCTTTTTGTTTTAACCTTTGCCAATAAGGACATACATGTCTAGTATTACCCTCTCTTACATAAATCATATCAACTAATGGAGCTGGGACATCAATTTCACTAGGACCTAATTCTCCTACTTCAACTAATTCTTCAGCTTCTACTATAACAATATCTCCAGCAAAAGCCATCTCAGTACTGATAGCTCTAGAATTCATTCTAAAAGATATGTTTCCAGCTTTATCAGCTTTAGTAGCTTTTATTAAAGTTATATCTGCTCTTAGAGGTAACTCTAATAGATATTCTTTTCCATTGATTTCTAATTTTTGTTTTCCTTTTTCAACATCTGTTCCAAGTCCAGTAGGGGTTAAACATCCTCCTAATCCATAACCACCACAACGAATTCTTTCAGAAAATGTTCCTTGAGGACTGAACTCAATATCTAATTCTCCAGCAAACATCTGGTCTTTTGCTACAGGATTTAGACCAATATGTGTTGTGATAAGAGATTTAACTCTTTTAGCACTGATTAATTTTCCAAGCCCAAGGTCTGGCATACCAGCAGAAACAGCAATTGCATGAATATCTTTAACACCTTTATCTAACATTCCTTCAATAATATCGTCAGCAGCAAATTCTCCATGCCAATCTCCAAACATTATAGTTTGACCATCGTGAAATTTTTTAAGTATCTCTTCCATAGAAAATATTTTCGATAACACTTTTCATCCCACCCTTCATCTATACATAAATTAGATTATTTTCCTTCAAAAATAGCTTTTCTTTTTTCCATAAATGCTTTACATCCTTCTTGGAAATCCATAGAAGCTGCACACTCTCTCTGTGTAGGAATCTCAGTTTCAGCAAGCCATTTCTTATAATCAGAGTAGTTAGCATCATAAATTTGTTTTTTAATATTTTTATAAGAAATAAGTGGACCAGTAGCTAATTTTTTAGCAAATTTCATAGTGACTTCTTCTAATTCTTCAACAGGAACAACTTTATATGCTAATCCAAGTTCTTTTGCTTCTTCTGCTCCCATAGGTCTACCAGTAGCAGCTAATTCCATTGTACGAGAAGTTCCAATAGCTTTAGAAAGTAGATATGTTACACCAGTATCAGGTACAAGTCCTAAATTTACAAAGGCTAATAAAAATTTTGCATCTTCAGCACAAATCATAAAATCTCCACCAAGAGCTAAACTAACTCCAGCTCCTGCAGCTGCTCCTGATACAGAAGTGATAACCATTTTACTCATTTTTTTAAGTCCGTCTGCAACAACACCAACCTTTGCAATTAGACCGTCCATATTTACTTCCCCACCAGCTTGTATTAATTTATAAAAATATCCAATATCTCCACCAGCAGAAAAAGCTTTACCAGCACTTTTGATTACAAGAACTTTAACATTAGGATCTTTTTCAGCTTTATCTACTACATACATCAATTCATCTGCCATCTGTTCATCAATAGCATTAAGATTTTTTAAAAAATTCATTGTAACTATTCCAATACCATCTTCAACAGTATAAATTAGTTTTTGTAATTCCATAATAAACCTCCACCTTATTAAAAAACAGTAGTAAATAATTTATTAGTGTAAAACAATTTCAAAAAAAATTTTTTATTCCATTGGAACCACCTAAAACCTCTAAAAATAATTTTATAAAATAAAAAATTATTTTTAATTTATTATTAAAGTCAATGTTCTTCTTAATAGGAGTATACCTCGTAAATTTAAAAAAAACAAGGGGATGTTGTAATTTAAAAAATTAAAGTTATTATAACTAAATTCAAGAATGACTTTCGTTCAAAGAATAAAGAGCAAGTAGGTTCATCTCACTAAAAACACAAAACTCGTTTCACTCAAACAGTTGTGTTTTTTAGCGTT